>Ga0209181_10001458_pt1 | contig 41401 bp, 22 predicted proteins | sample MAT05_FD_187208 | JGI IMG/M metagenome (GOLD analysis project Ga0209181, IMG submission 187208) | Freshwater microbial communities from Lake Fryxell liftoff mats and glacier meltwater in Antarctica - MAT-05 (SPAdes) (version 2) | ecosystem: Environmental > Aquatic > Freshwater > Ice > Liftoff... | reverse complement strand
ATCCAACCCATCCTGTTATTTCTTTAGATGATATGCGGAGAAAGGCGAAAACAAGGTATGGTGATACAAAAGGCAATGGGCAGATTATACAACTGGCTAAGGAAACAGCTAAAAAATATTTGAGAAACGGCACGCCATTTATTTGGAATGCCACCAATATTACCAGGCAAATGCGGGGGCAGCTAATTGACATGGCAGAACGGTATCAAGCGATGATCAAAATTATTTACCTCGAGGCCGGATATCATAAACTGCTTGCACAAAATAAGAACAGGGATTTTGAAATCCCCGGAAATGCAATTGAGCGCATGATTGAAAAACTGGAAGTGCCAAAAGTTTGGGAAGCACCGATAGTGGAGTATGTTGTTGAATGATTTTTTAAAGATGAGTTGTAGTGGGCAACGTCATTTAGGTAAGGATTTTAATTGCCCCTTCCGCCGCGGCTGAAGGAATTAAAATGGAAATGGATAATGAAAATGCGCTGCACCGCCCTAAATGGCAAATATGCAATGCTATTTTCCGGCTTTTATAAGCAGGATAAGCAGCATCAAAGAAAATCCAAACATGCCCGCCCTTGCCACTACTGTAATGTTCCAGGTAAGCGGGCAACTGGTAACTGTTGCAAGCGGATATAAACAGCCTGCACTCTTCGATCCAGCTTTTTTTGCTGGCCAGGCTTTCATCAAAATCAGCAACCCCCGAAAGATGATTCATCATTCTCTGATCAGTAAGCGCTGATTATGTTTTGCCTGGAAAATCTTTTAACATACCACCGGTTGCTTTGTGTTTTGATAACTCGTCCCAGCTAAAATCATACGCAGGCATGTACCCGCTATTACCATCTTTTTCCTACCGTATAGCAAACACATCTTCCTTTCCCTTAAAAGGGAACGATAACTTTTTAATTCTGCACCTGGATCTGTCAGCATATTTAAAAAATGAGCTGCAATACAAATTAAAAATTCAAAGGAAACAGTTTTTCAATATAGGTTGAAGGCACTAACGGCTTCGGTAGTTGGGCTGGCTATTTATGATAAAACAACATTTAAAAATGATGAAAACGTTATTAAAAAATGCTTCGGCTATCATGTAACCACCTTTATAGCCCCAGCACTTTATTCCTGGCAATTAAACAAGCGCCTATCACACCGGCTTTTTCTCCAAGTTTTGATAATTTTAATTGCGTGTCAGTATTTACAAGGCTTAAAGAGTATTTATTGATGGCGCTTCTCACTGGCAGGCGAAGGTAGTCCCCGGTTTCGGAAAGTGTTCCCCCTAAAATCAATAATTCAGGATTAAAAATGTTTATCAGCATGGCAATCCCCTTCCCCATTTTTTCCCCAACTTCAGCAAGTAATTCAATGCACAATGTATCTTCATTTTTAGCGGCGCTTATAATATCCAGCAGGGTAACTTCGCTTACCTCTTTTTTCTTTTTCATCACCGAAGAGGTTGATCCCAGCTTAATTTTTTCTTTAAATTTTCTAACCAGCGATAAGCCGGAAGCTTCGGTTTCGAGGCAGCCTTTTTTTCCGCAATGGCACAATATTTCATTGTCAAAAAACGGGATATGCCCAAACTCGCCTCCAAAGCCCGACTTGCCATAATATAATTTTCCGTCAATTAAAATACCCAACCCAATTCCATAATCCATATTAACAAATAAAACGTTGCGGGCATCTTTTACTTCGCCAAAGCAAAACTCTCCGTATGCCATTGCACGGGAATCATTTTCAAGAAAGGTTTGAATGCCAATTTCTTTTTGGATAACAGCCGACAAGGGCTCTTCATTAAAGTGAAAATAACTGTAGCTATAGCCGGTTGTGTTATTGATGCGCCCCGAAAGGTTAATGCCAATCCCCAGAATTCGTTCTTTTATATCGGCAGTTTGTTCCTGCACAAAAGCCTTTATTATATCCAGTAAAGCCTGCAGCGATTCTGGTGTGTTTTCCAGCCTATAGGGAATTTTTTCCTGTATTGTTACCAGGTGTTTTTTAAAATCGAGCAGCCCAATATTTACATAAAACCGTTTTGCATCAACGCCAACAAAAAAGCAGGCATCTGAAACCAGTCCATAAACACTGGCCCTCCTTCCGCCGGTTGAATCAAATTTGCCATTGTCCTTTATCAGGCCGTCCTCAATCAACTCATTAATTAGACTGGTAATTTTGGGCACACTGGTATTTAATTCCCTGGCAAGCTCCGTAATGGTTGTTTTGCCATGCTGATCAATTTGGTTAACGATCAGTCGTTTCAATGCCTTATTCTTATATACTACCCCCGTAACTGTATCATCGCTAAAAACTGTAAATAGATGCCCTCCGTTTGCCATTTGTAATTTATTGGGTTAAAATCTTTGCTGTAAGCTACAAATATTTAACTAGGTGCTTAAAATTTAACAACTAAATAAAATAAATTATAAAGTATCGGATATTTGATAAAAAAAATTATTACTTTTATAAAAATTTATTTTTTAATTAACAAGAATTAAAAAAGATGCCTGCCAACCAACTTGTTCCATCAATACACTCCAACTTAAAGCAGTATGCTGAGCTGTATAAAAAAGAACTGACAGATAATATTTTACCATTTTGGATAGACAATAGCAGGGATGAAGAAAATGGAGGATTTTTTACCTGTCTTAACAGGGAGGGCAAAGTGTACAGTACAGACAAGTTTATGTGGCTGCAGGGTAGAGAGGTTTGGTGTTTTAGCTACATGTATAATAATGTATTCGCAAATGAAGACTGGCTAAAAATGGCATTGCACGGCGCCGGTTTTATGGAAAAATATGGCCGTGATGATAATGGCAACTGGTATTTTTCTTTGACCGAAGATGGAAAACCATTGGTTCAACCCTATAATATATTTAGCGATTGCTTTGCTACAATGGCCTTTGCGGCATTGGATAAAGCTTCGCCCAATGACAGGTATAAAAAAATTGCAATAGCAACATTCGAGAATATCCTCCATCGTCAAAATAACTGGAAGGGCCCCTACAACAAGGCTTATCCTGGTACCCGTGACCTTAAAAATTTTGCGCTGCCCATGATCTTGTGCAACCTTTCGCTGGAGATGGAACACCTGCTGGGCGCCGACAATGTAAATGCATTTGTACCGAAAGTTATACACGAAGTAATGGATGTCTTTTATCAGCCTGAATGGGGATTGATATTAGAGAATGTAAATGCAGACGGCAGTTTTTGCGACAGCTTTGAAGGCCGCTTGCTAAACCCGGGCCATGCAATAGAAGCGATGTGGTTTATTATGGATTTAGGTAAACGTTTAAATGATGCTGCTTTAACTGAAAAAGCGTGTAACATAATGCTCAATACCCTTGAATATGGATGGGACAATCAGTACGGTGGGATTTTCTATTTTATGGATGTAAAAGGCTATCCCCTGCAGCAGTTGGAATGGGACCAAAAATTATGGTGGGTACACGTGGAGGCCCTGGTAGCATTGGCAAAAGGATATGCGTACACTAAAAATGAGAAGTGCCTGGAATGGTTTCATAAAGTGCATCAATATACCTGGGAAAATTTTAAAGACAATGAGTTTGGTGAATGGTTCGGTTATTTAAACAGGCGTGGCGAAGTGTTGCTTGATGCAAAAGGGGGCAAGTGGAAAGGGTGCTTTCATATCCCAAGGGCCTTGTTCGAAGTTTACAAAACATTTGAATCAATTTAAATTTTTTTTTGATTTGGAACGTAATAATAAATACCGGCTGATTGTTGTATTGATACTAACAACACTTACCAATGCGGTAACTGCACAAAAACAATTATCCACGAATGTATTGGTGATTGGTGGGGGCACGGGCGGAAGCGCAGCAGGTTTGCAAAGCGCCAGGATGGGCGTTAATACAATTATTGCGGAACCCTCGGTATGGCTGGGTGGTATGCTCTCCGCAGCCGGTGTGCCGGCTTTTGACGGAAATCACAACATGCCTTCGGGTATATGGGCCCAATTTCGGGAGCAGGTGTATAAAGTGTATGGTGGTCCGGACAAGGTGGCAACTGGCTGGGTAAGCAACACTTTATTTGAACCCCACGTAGGCGACAGTATCTTAAAGGCAATGGCATCGGCTTTACCCAAACTCACCGTTTTATTTCAGCACCAGTTTATGAAAGTAATAAAAAATGGCACTATAATTAAAGGCGCTGTTTTTTATGACCTGCCCTCAAAACGCACGGTTACCATTTATGCAAAACAGGTGATTGATGCCACAGAACTGGGCGATGTAATGGCTAGTGCTGCCATACCATTTGATGTGGGAATGGAAGCAAGTGCAGTAACCGGAGAAAATGTAAACGTACCCGAAACAAACAACATCATACAGGATATTACCTATGCTGCTATTTTAAAAGATTATGGGCCGAAAGCGGATTGTACATTGGTAAAACCAACTGGTTATAATCCCATGGAGTTTGATGGTTGTTGTAATGAGTTTAGTAGCCACCCATCCAAACTCACTTCTGATGTGAGCGCACAAAAAATGCTGGACTATGGCAAATTGCCCAACGGAAAATATATGATCAACTGGCCGGGCAAAGGCAACGATATTTATTTAAATGTAATTGCCCTTAGCCATGAACAGCGACTAAAGGAATGGCAAAAAGCGAAAGCAAAAACAATGCGGTTTGTTTATTTTTTACAAACACAGTTTGGCTTTAAAAACCTGGCACTGGCAAACGACGAGTTCCCAACAGCCGACCGGCTACCATTGATACCTTATAACAGGGAAGGTAGAAGATTAAAAGGATTAACCCGTTTTAAAATCCAACATATTTCAGATCCTTTTAATCAACTATCTTATCTATACCGTACAGGTGTAGCAGTAGGCGATTATCCAATTGATCATCATCACAGAGAAAATCTCAGTGCGCCACAGCACCTGGGTTTTTATCCCGTGCCCTCTTTTAATGTGCCCTTGGGAGCCTTAATTCCTGAGAAGCATACCGGCATTATTGTAGCCGAAAAAGGGATTAGTGTAAGCAATATTGTAAACGGAACCACCCGCTTGCAACCTTGTGTAATGCTTACAGGGCAAGCAGCAGGAGCATTGGCCGCATTGTGCATTAAACAGAAAAAAAATGCAGCACAGGTAAGCGTTAGAGATGTGCAGCAGGCATTATTAAACAGCAAAGCCTACATCATGCCTTATTATGATGTTAAGCCAACCGATCCCCATTTTTCCTCCATTCAAAAAATTGGCGCTACCGGAATACTAAAAGGTACAGGACAACCCAATGCCTGGGCCAACCGCACCTGGTTTTATCCGGATTCGTTAGTGACTTTAAATGATTTACTGGAAGGTTTGCAGGACTTTCGTCAACAATTTTCATCCGGTAATGTATATATAATTATCAACAACGCTATCAAATTAATTGCAGACTTAGCAGAAGCATATTCCGGCCATATTAAATCCAACAAATTTCCGTATGCTAATTTTAAATCTTTGAAACAAGCCATAGCAGACCATTGGAGCAAATGGGGATTGAAAAATTTTCAAAATAATAGACAAATAACAAGATTAGAGTTGTCTGTTTTGTTAGACAAAACCGTAGATCCTTTTATGCTGGAGCAGCCAGATAGCAATGGAAGTATAAAACAAAAAATGTTTAAATAAGAGAAACAATCATTTACTAATTACCAAAAAAACAAGTATGAAAAAACTACTGCTATTATTTTTACTGCTTTCCGGATCAGCCGGTTTATTGCTGGCACAGGAAATTAAAATTAACGGTAAAGTTACCGGGACCAATCCTGCAATAACGGTAGAAGGTATTTCGGTAACGGTTAAGGGATCAAACCGGGCAACCATCACAACAAAAGAGGGTGATTACAACATTGCTGCCCCTGCCTCTGGTACGCTAATCTTTAGTGGCGTGGGTGTTAAATTAAAGGAAGTGGCTATTAAAAACACCACTACCATTAATGTAACATTAGAAGAAGACGCTGCACAAATGGACGCAGTAGTTGTTACTGCATTGGGTATTTCCCGTCAAAAGAAAAGCCTTGGTTATGCAACTCAACAAATTTCCGGAGCAGAATTAAGTGTTGGTCGTGAAAACAACGTTGCCAACGGCTTGATGGGGCGTGCCGCGGGGGTTGTAATTACCAGAAGCTCAGCAGGCCCAGGTTCATCTACACGTATTTCATTGAGAGGCGAAAAATCGTTGGTGGGCAACAACCAGCCATTGATCGTAATTGATGGTGTGCCTGTTGATAATACAACAAGGGGTGGAACGGGCGAATTTAATGGTGCTGATGGTGGCGATGCCATTGGTAATTTAAGTGCTGATGATATTGAGAGCATGAACATTTTAAGGGGACCCAACGCAGCCGCATTGTATGGTGCAAGAGCTAACAATGGTGTATTGGTAATTACTACAAAAAAAGGAAGGAAACAAAAAGGCCTTGGCATTAGTTTTTCAAACAATACAAGTGTTGAAAGTGCTTTATATGAAATAGAAAGACAAACACAATATGCACAGGGTAGTAACATCAACACTTACTCTACAAACAATGAAGAAAGCTGGGGGCCGAAAATTACTGGTCAGCAAATCACCAACTGGGCTGGTACTTCCTACTCGGCAGCTTCTCAAAATCATGTAGGTGAATTTTTTCAAAATGGCTTGAATGTAAACAATGCCTTAAGTTTATCTGCTGGCAGCGATAAAGCACAGATTAGGGTATCTTACAATAATTTAACTGCAAAAGGAATCGTACCTAATAATAAGCAAGACCGGCATTCATTTACTGTAAGGGGTACAAGTGATTTAGGTAAATTGAATGTAGATGTAAAATTAAACTACATCTACCAAAAAATCATGAACCGTCCACAGGGTGGCGAAGAGGGACTCAATCCTTATTCAGATGTGTTGCGTATGCCTACTACTGTGCGTATTGTTGATTTAAAGAACTTCCTGAACAGCAGTGGCACATTTCCACAGAATAATTTCTTTGCACCCAACAATGCCATTATTAGTAATCCTTATTGGATGATTAATAGAGTAACTCCAAATGAAATGAGAAACAGGTTGATAGCTACCACCACATTGCGTTATAACATCATTGGGAAATTGAATCTTACTGGCCGGATTGGTTTAGATAGATATAATGATGACAATGAACGGAAATTGTTTGCAGGTACTCCAACACCATTTACCCAAAATAGTGTGGGCGGAAATTATTCATTTGATAAATTTTCTCAGAATGAATTAAACATGGATGCTTTTTTTGATTATCAGACAGATATTTCCAGGGATTTTTCCATCAGTGCTTTATTAGGTACTTCATTGCGTAGAAATAAAATAGAAGGTGCAAGCGGAAGTGCAGGCGGGTTGGATTTGCCGGATTTATTTGTGTTGAGCAACGGTAAAGCAATTACTGCCAATAATTTTTTAAACAGACAAGAACTACAATCTATCTACTCTACTTTACAAGTGGGGTATAAGAATGCAGTTTTTCTTGATCTAACCGGCCGTAACGATTGGGCTAGTACGCTGCCCAGGCAAAATAGAAGTTATTTTTATCCATCTGCATCTTTAAGTACTGTTATTAGTGAGTTAACTACTTTGCCGACATGGTGGAATTATGCAAAATTAAGAACCTCCTATGCATTTGTGGGTAAAGATGCCAGCCCTTATTCTTATACGCAATTATTAAATGCTTCCCAGGGGGTTGTAGGTACCATCTTAAGAAATGATGCCACTTTGGTAAATCCGAATTTAAAGCCAGAGCAAACCAGGGCGTTTGAAGTTGGAACAGAATTAAAATTCCTGAAAGGTAGAATTGGATTGGACTTTACATACTATAATACCAACTCAGTTAACCAAATTATACCATTGCCTTTGCCAGTTAGCTCAGGCTTTACCACTAGATTAATTAACGCTGGTGAGATAAAAAATACCGGTATTGAAATATTGGCAACGCTTGGTGTAATAAAAAGCGACAAAGGGATCAAATGGGATGTAATATTGAATTACAGCAGAAACAGAAATACGGTTGTGAAATTGGATCCTGCTCAAAAGCAATACCTGATTGCTTCTACCCGTGTTGCTGATGTAAGGGCAGATGAAGGCACCAGAATGGGTGAAATGTATGTAAGAGGGTTTGTAAGAGATGCCGCTGGCTTAATTCAAATTTTGCCAAGCGGATTGCCACAGGCTACTTCTGCCAGATCAATATATGCAGGTAATATTTTCCCTGATTGGACAGGAGGCATAAACAATGTAATTACCTACAAGCGTTGGAGAGTTGATTTTTTGGTTGATGCAAGGGTAGGTGGTGTAGTTGCTTCCCATACACAAGCAGTTTTGGCCGGGTTGGGTAAATTGCCTGAAACGGTAACAGGTAGAGATGCTAATAATTATATTGCGGAAGGTGTGCTTGCTGGTACAAAAACGCCTAATAACATTGGTATCAACCCAAGGAGTTATTGGCAGTTGGTTGGTGGTCGTGGAAACCCGGTTGGAGAAATTTGGGTATATGATGCTACTGCCATCAGACTTCGTCAATTTACTTTGGGATATCAATTGCCTGCAGCTATGATTAACAAATTAAAATTAAATTCGGTTGATGTTTCTTTATATGGAAGGAATCTATTCTTCATTCATAAAAAAGCCCCATTTGATCCTGAAGTTGGTTTAAACACTGGCCTTGGCGGGCAAGGAGTTGATTTTTACTCTTTGCCAACCACAAGAAGCTATGGTGTAAATATTAATGTATCATTCTAACATTTTAAAAGAAATTGTATGAAAATAAAATTATTAAGTTTCGCACTTGCCGGACTGTTATTTCAAGGATGCACAAAAAATTTTGATGAAATCAATACAGATCCTAACAGACCATCTCTCAGTAATCCTGCCGTAGCGGCAGGTGCCGCTAACGCATTGTTTTCTTCTGCCATATCCAGAGGACTGATGGAGGCGGGTGAATTTCAACGGGTGCAGGCATTGTATGCAGATTTATATGGTCAGCATTTTGCAACATCCCAGGGGTATTTTGCCAGCGACCGTTATCAAATAAACCAGGGATGGTTAAATTTTGGGTGGAATTTATTTTATCCAAGAGATATCAGAAATCTGATTGATATTATTAAAAGCGACAACGCCAGTAATAATCAAAAGCAAATTGCAAGAATCTGGAAGGTGTTTTTGTTTCATAGAATGGTTGATTTTTATGGAGATATTCCTTATTTTAATGCAGGTGATCCAACAAAACCAGAAACATTCGATAACCAGAAAGACATCTACTATGATTTCTTTGCAGAGCTGAATGACGCAGTTGCCAAGATAGACGCTAGCGGTAGTTACGATTCAAAAGATGTTATTTATGGAGGCAACATTGCACAATGGAAAAAATTTGCCAATACACTCAGGTTGCGTCTTGCATTGAGGGTTTCAAAGAAAGATCCGGCCAAAGCCAAAACAGAGGCTGAAGCTGCTATTGCTGCGGGTGTTTTTGTTGCCAATGCAGACAATGCTTTGGCAAAAGTGAGCAATATCTTGCCGAATGCTTACAATCAAATCAGTGGATGGAATGAGTTTAGGATGAGTGCAAGTATGGAAAGTGTATTGGTTGGGTATAAGGATCCTCGTGGTACCGAATTTTTTACACCTGTGCCTGCGTCAGCAGCTCCTGCTTATGTTGGAAAATTAAACGGTATTCGCAATGGTACTTCTTCTGCCGATTTGGGTTTGGCAGAAAATTCATTTGGTAACAATTCCAATGTTGGTCCTAAGTTTACCGTAGCCAACATGAATACCAATGCCCGTATTGTACTAACGTATGCAGAGACTTGTTTTTTAATGGCCGAAGCTGCATGGAAAGGTTACACAGGTGCTTCCAATGCTAAAGATTGGTATGAAAAAGGTATTACCGCATCTGTAACACAATTTGGTACTACCCTGCCTGCAGATTATCTTAACAATACAACAGATTTGCCTATTACTCCTGCTGCATGTCCAGGTCCAATAAGCACCTTGCCAATTGCTTTTTCAGCTTTAGCTTCCGAGCAATTTGAGCAAATACAATTGCAGAAATGGATTGCTATATATCCGGATGGATTTGAAGCATGGGCTAATTTCAGGCGTACAGATTTGCCTAAATTATATACTCCCGCCAATTATGATCCTAGCAGCGATGTAACTCCGGGTAGCTTTATTCAAAGAATTCCTTACACAGATTACATGAAAGGATTGAATGCGACGGGTGTTGCTGCTGCTGAATCGAGAATGGGCGGTGGCGGCCAAAAAGTAAAACTTTGGTTTGCTGGAGGTAATTAATCCGAAAGTTTTGGTAAGCACAAAATAAGACTAATTTGTTTGATAGTTATTATAAAAAAAATGGGTTGCGTTTATACGCTGCCCATTTTTTTCAAGTATTAGCAGTATGACTTTTTTCGGGAGTATTATCATCGTGATTGATTAAAAAATCCAAAGGAGCTTGACTGCCCGGCCTGAAATTTATTTCGATGGGCTCTCCCGAAAAAAAACCTTTTGGACGGGTATATATTTATTTCCATTTTTGATTTATGATTAACCTAAAAAGGTTATTCTTGCCCGAACATAGCATTTTGGCAGGTGTGAATTGTAGGTGGTATTATGACAATAGCAGACAAATTGAACTAATTGTACATCGAAATTAAGAAGGCATTTCGCTGATAGAGAAGTCGATGGGTTTCCATGTGGATACAATCTACTACAAGTACCTTTAGAGTTGAAATGTATAGCTTGTTGGGCTTAACTTAACCCAAAAGAAATAGGGATGGAAGGGCTTGGGCACAACGATTTGAACGTGAATTGTAAAAGAATGTATCTGAAAGATAATATTTTATTAAAAGATCATTTATTACAGCTATTCGTACACATACAGTTGGAGTTTGCCACCTTGCAAAAGGGTAGTATGCTTGATTGATTGTATTGGTATTAGTTGGCCATTGAATGCAACCTTATATATGCCGCTTACCTTACCTTTTTTACTCGATTTATGCACTTTGATTGATAGCGTTTTTTTATTGGGTAATTGTAGGCTTGCTTCTTTTATCAACGGGAATCCAAACACATATTCACCACTTACAGGGTTCATGGGATACATGCCCAGGCAGCTCCATACGTACCAGGCACTCATCTGGCCGCAGTCGTCATTGCCGCTCAATCCGTCGGGGCCGGTTTTATAAATACTATCTGCAACTACCGTTAGCCATTTGGCTGCTTTTTCCGGATGGCCCAATGCGGTGTACATATAAATAATATGGTGGCTTGGTTCATTGCCATGTGCATACTGGCCAATCAATCCGCTTACATCTGCAGAAACATTTTCTCCATGCAATTCGGAAGGTGCTGTAAACAGTTCATCTAATTTCTTTACTAAATTTTCTTTTCCGCCGTATAGTTTTGCCAATCCGTTTACATCATGCGGCACAAAAAAACTGTGTTGCCATGCGGTACCTTCTACATACTGACCTTCAAACCCATGTTCAGATAATAGGGGATCAAATGGTTCAATAAATTTGCCGAGGCTGTCTTTTGCTCTCATGAAACCGGTGCCGGCATCAAAAAGCTTTTTATAACTGGCTGCTCTTTTCATAAAGAGCGTATAGTCTTCCTTCTTGCCCATTTTTTTTGCTACCTGTGCAATGCACCAGTCATCATAAGCATACTCTAATGTCATGGTTACACTCCAGCCATGTTTATCCTGCGGCAGATAGCCAAAGCGGATATAATCAGGTGTGCCACGCTGGTTTTGAAAAGCGCTTTTACGCATGGCAGTATATGCAACATTATAATCAAATCCTTTAATTCCCTTCAGCATTGCATCTGCAATAATGGGAATACTGTGATAACCCGTCATGGTATTGGTTTCCCAGGTACTAAGGTCCCAAACAGGTAGCAAGCCATTATCTTTATACAGTTGCAGCATGCTGTTAATCATATCCGGCAGGCGCTGTGTTTGTGTGATGGTAAACAAAGGATTTAACGCACGGAAAACATCCCATTGCGAAAACACGGTGTATTTATTTTTCCCTTTGGTGAAAGTCAATTTCTTATCATCATGTGTTTGATATTCCCCGTCGGCATCACTATTCACAACCGGTGCCATGCAGGTATGATATAAGGAGGTATAAAACTTTGTGGACAGTTCTTTATCGTTGGTGTTGATTTTTATTTTTTGCATTTCCTTTTCCCACAGCGCTTCTCCATTTTTTCCCACTGCATCAAAACTTTGAGTGGCTGATTTTTTAAGTTCTACCAATGCTTTATCTGTACTTACGGTACTGATAGAAACATTAACCAATAAGGGTTTGACGGTATTAAACTGCAGGGCTATTTTTACCTGTGCCCCTTCTGCTTTATTTTTTATGCAAATAGAATCATCAATGAATACATAATTTTTTACCGGCGCAGAAAACCATGCAGCAAAATATACTTTTTGTCCTTTTGCCCACCCGGTACTGTAGCGATAGCCCACCAAAGTGTACTCATCTTTTAATTCCAGCATACCCGCTGTGCTTTTATCCCAGTTAATGGCAAAACCCATATCAAATCGTAGCCATCCATTGGCCCCGGGAAATGTATATTGATGAAAACCGGTTCGCTCTGATGCTGTTAATTCACACACAACCTTATTATCTAATTGTACTTTATAATAGCCTGGTTTTGCGGTTTCGTTGCTGTGGGAAAAGGGGATTTTGATCTTTGGATTTCTTATTTGCGAAGTATCCGTAAGTGGTAACACAGAAATGTCGCACCAATCGCCAATGCCGGTGCCGCTCAGGTGCGTATGACTAAACCCTGCAATGGTTTTGCTACTGTAATGATAGCCGCTGCACCAGTCCCATCCTTCATCGCCATTATCAGGACTCAGTTGTACCATGCCAAAAGGCACGGTAGCACCCGGATAAACATGTCCATGCCCACCCGTTCCCAGGAAAGGGTCTACAAACTTTGTGAGCTGCTGTGCATTTAAAATATAGCTACAGCAAAGAATCAGAACGAGCAGCAAAACTTTTTTCATAACAATATATATTTATTTCAGGGCAGGCAAAAATCAAAGACGGGAATACCTATTTTTACTTTATGAATTATAATTCACAAATCACAAATCAGACATCATACATCAAACATCATAAATCAGACATCAGAAATCAGACATCACAAATCACACATCATACATCAGACATCATAAATCAGACATCATAAAACAGACATCATTTAATAAAAGGATATTGCCCCTTGAACCAGGATATTTTATCTTTTACGCCTTCATAAAAAAAGAAGCATTCGCCTTTAAATCCATTCACCCTGTTTTTAGCAATCATGTCACTCATAAATGCATCGCTTTGGATAGTGCTGCCCGATTTTACCAATACGCCGGGATAAAAAGCAACGGCAGGATTTCTGTAATAACCTTTTTGCTGAACTAAGCTGGCATTGTATGCAGCGATATCGTAACGGTAACATTGTGGGATAACAGCATCAATATAAGCGCTATCTACCCAGGTAGGCCAATCTTGTAAATATTCTATATAACCAAACGGGTATGGGCTTGGCGACATCGTAAATTGAATGTTTGGTTTAATAGCTTTTACTTCATTGCGCAATCTTTTTACAAAAGCGGTTAATTTTTTTGCACGCCATGCAAGCCAGCCTGCATCGGTAGCGCTTGCGGGTGGGGAAGCTCCCCCGTTTTCCGATTGGTATAAAGTGGTTGTGTAGGTATCGTAGCCGCCCGTACTTGGCATTGCCGGCAGCCGGTCATCCCCTTGCACGCCATCTAAATTATATTTTGTAGTTACTTCTTTAAATAAATCAATCATGTATTGCTGCACTTCTGGGTGAATGCCATTTAGCCAATCGAAACCATTTTTAACTACAAGATTTCCGTTTATGTCTTTTGCTGCCCAGTTTGGTTTTGCAGCTACTATTGTACCTCCATTGGCCGAATAAGAAGACGAAAAGCCATATTCAAACCAGGCATGCACTTTTATCCCTACTGCATGCGCTTCGTCAATCATTTCCTGTAAAGGATCTCTCCCGGCAAATGATTCCCTGATACGGATACCAATTAAATTTTGCATTACTGTGCTTGGGTAGCAAGTTCTGCCATTGTTGTAAACCACCATAAAAATATTGTTGATATTGGCAGCCTTACAGGTTTGCACACATTGCTTAATATTGTCTTTACTATCTAATGCAGTACTGGCAGCCGTAGTAATCCAGGCCGCACGTAAAGCGTTAGGATCCCAAACAGGTGTGGGTGTTGGTACAGGAGTAGGTGTACCGCCTGGGCCATTACCTTTTTTTTTACAGGAAGTAATAGAAATAGCTAAAAGAAATAATAAAATGAAACTTAGTTGTTTGAACCTGGAATGGTGTAGCATAACCGTATACATTAACTAACTGAACTACGAACTTAAATAAAAAAAATTATAAAATATCATTTGTTTTTAAATTTATTTATTAACTTTCAATTTTCAAAGCAAGTCAATTTTAAAAAGTGGATGTAAAAGAATCGAAATATCGTAACCCGGCATATTGGGTACCTACCACCTGGTTTGCCATGGGTTTGCCTTTTGTGGCCCTGGCCGCAGCAAGTTCACTCATGTATAAAAACATGGGCATTCCCGATTCTCAAATTGCATTCTGGACTTCTTTGATAATGCTTCCCTGGACTTTAAAACCTTTTTGGGGTCCATTTTTAGAAATGTATAAAACGAAAAAGTTTTTTGTTTATACCACTCAAATATTTACCGGTGTGCTATTTGGCCTGGTTGGCCTTACACTACAACTCAATCATTTCTTTGTTTTTTCCATAGCCATTTTATCTATCATTGCTTTTAGTGGCGCCACCCACGATACTGCAGCAGATGGGGTTTACCTAAATGAACTATCGCCGGAGTTACAGGCAAAATATGTAGGGTGGCAAGGTGCTTTTTATAATATTGCAAAAGTTTTATCCGGTGGTGTACTGGTATATTTTGCAGGCGAGTTGGAAAAAAGTATTGGCATCAGCGGGGCATGGACGGCTGTAATGTTTATGTACGGGATCATCATGATTATTTTAGGATTATACAATAGAAAAATGCTTCCTTCCGGCGGAGCTTCTCAAAACGTGCATTCACTTAAAGAAGGTTTTGCCACATTAAAAGATGTGATCATTACTTTTTTTCAAAAAAAGAATATCTGGTTTAGTCTCTGTTTTATTGTGTTTTATCGTTTTGCCGAAGGGCAGGCAATAAAAATTACCCCCCTTTTTTTTAAAGCTGCAAGGGCAGAGGGGGGGCTTGGTTTATCAACCTCACAAATAGGGGTTTTGTATGGCGTATTTGGGGCCATTGCATTTGTATTGGGCTCCATCATTGCCGGGTATTTTGTTTCTAATAAAGGACTTACCAAAAAAACATTATTGATACTTTGTGCATTTTTTAATATCCCTTTTTTGGCTTATGCCTATTTGGCCATTAGCCTGCCCACAAATCTTTTTGTTATTGGCGCTGCCGTAGCCATAGAATATTTTGGATATGGATTTGGTTTTGTAGGCTTAATATTATTTATGATGCAAAACATTGCGCCCGGCAAATATAAAATGGCGCATTATGCATTTGGCAGCGGTTTAATGAACCTTGGTTTTATGATACCTTCAATGATAAGCGGTTTTGTAAGCGATTATTTAGGATATAGAGAATTTTTTATCTGGGTTTTAATTGCAACCGCACCTGCTTTTATCGTTACGTGGCTTGTACCGTTGCAAAAGCTGGACGAAGTGCCAATTACGATAAAAGAAACCACCGATAGGTAATTTTGAATTGGACAGGAGATTAAAAATTATCAGGATCGGGCTGCCGGTAAGTTTTTGTTTTAAAGATTAGGGCAATGCTGTCTGCTTTGAATTTTATGAAGGCGTTTAATTACACAACAGGTATAGCAACTATAAAATTGAAATAATCAGCGTATGAAAAAAACAGTATTGTTTTGCACCCTTGCATTGCTCCTGGCAACTCATATCATCGCTCAAAAAAAAACACCACCCATCCGTGGTACCTGGGTAACCAATGTGGCAAGCGATATCCTATCCTCTAAGGAAAATATTAGTAAAGGAATAACGCTTTGTAAGCAGAATGGGATCAACAATATTTTCGTGGTGGTTTGGAACAACGGTGTTACCATGTACCCCAGTAAAGTAGTAGAAAAATACATCGGCATAAAGCAATCAAAGGATTACGTTGGCAGGGACCCCATCAAAGAAATTATTGAAGAAGGCCACAAAGCAGGTATAAAAGTACATGCCTGGTTTGAGTTTGGTTTTTCTTACGCATATAAAGATAGCAGTTCAGTATGGTTGCAAAAATATCCGCAATGGGCAGGCAAAAATAACAAAGGGGGGTTGCTGAATAAAAATAGTTTTTATTGGTGGAGTGGCATTAATCCGGAGGTGCAAACGTTTATGAAAGAGTTGGTGGGTGAAGTGGTTAAAAATTATGCGGTAGATGGCGTACAAGGCGATGACCGTTTACCGGCAATGCCCGGCGAAGGGGGATATGATAATTATACCATGCAACTTTATGCAAAGGAACACAATGGCGATGCCCCGCCGCAAAATGCAAAAGACCCCGCCTGGATGCAATGGAAAGCAGATAAGTTAAGTGCTTTCGGAAAATCATTATACAAGGTGGTGAAAAAAATAAAGCCGGGCTGTATAGTTTCCTGGGCTCCCAGTATTTACCCGTGGAGCAAGGAGCAATACCTGCAGGACTGGCCGAAATGGCTGAGCGAAGGATATGCAGATTATGTAGTTCCGCAATTGTACCGTTATAATATTGATGCATACGAAACGGTGTTAAAAGAACTATCGGCGCAGGTTCCCATAAAAATGAAACACAAGGTTTTCCCCGGCATCTTAACTTCACTGGGTGATGGTTATCAATCAACCCGAATGCTGACCGACCAGATGATTGCATTGAACCGTAAATTTGGTTTCAATGGGGAAGTGTTTTTTTATTTTGAAACATTATACCGTTTGCAAGGTGGTTTTTACCGGAAATAGAAATCGGAGTACCTTCCATCGGAATGGTGGTGGACGGCTGTACAATAAAATCTTACTATGCTTTGAGAGAGATTAATTGTGCCTTGGCTGTATGATATAAAAATGAGTGTACCAGAGGCGCTTCAATAAATGTAGGCTGGATGGTTCGCTCGAACGTCAAATAATGTTACATTCAATTTCCATTTTTTACTTATTTAAAAGCAGTCCAAAATGAAAATTACCGGAACATTTATAGATGAAATAAGCCACGATATACCCCATCAAAACTGGGGCCCTGCCGAATGGGATGCTGATTTTAAATACATGAAAGCCATCGGTATTGATACCGTGATAATGATCAGGAGCGGCTACCGGAAGTTTATAACTTATCCTTCAAAATATTTGCAAAACCAGTTTGGTTGTTATCAGCCGCCGGTAGATTTGGTAAAGCATTTTTTGGAACTGGCTGATAAGTATGAAATGCAATTTTACTTTGGATTGTACGATAGCGGCCATTACTGGGATACCAATGATATGCAGGGCGAAATAGATGCCAACCGCTTTGTGATTGATGAAGTGTGGAAAGGATATGGCCATTACAAGAGTTTTAAAGGATGGTATATCAGCATGGAAATAAGCCGTAAAACAATCGGTGCTGTGGATGCTTTCCGTACACTTGGCCTGCAATGCAAGCAGGTAAGTAATGGCTTGCCTACACTCATATCGCCATGGATAGATGGCAAAAAAGCTGTCATGGCGGCTTCTCCCGATTTGTTTAAAGAGCAGTCAGTATCCATCCAGGAGCATGAAAAGGAATGGAGTGAAATATTTGATGGTATAAGAGGCGCTGTAGATGCGGTGGCGTTCCAGGACGGCCATATTGACTACCATGAACTGGATGATTTTTTTGCAATAAATAAAAACATGGCTGATAAGTTTGGCATGCAGTGCTGGACCAATGCGGAAACCTTTGACCGGGATATGCCCATTAAGTTTTTGCCTATTAAATTTGAAAAGCTAAGGCTGAAATTGGAAGCAGCACAAAAAGCCGGTTATGATAAAGCCATCACTTTTGAATTCTCTCATTTTATGAGCCCCCAATCTGCCTACCTGCAAGCCAGCCATTTATACAACCGATACCGGGAATATATCGCAGGATTGTAAATTATCCCCGATTACTTTTTTTTATTTTTTATATATCAAATGACTATCAATCAAACACCATAAATAAAGGTGCTTACCAAGTAAGCACCTTTATACTTAATTTGTTACCGGCGTTGGTAGAACCAGGTGGTTTGCGTTACCATCTGTTGTTGAAAGGAACAAAATTAGCCCCGGCAGATGCTCTCAATAGCTTCTCAATTATAGCTTCACCGCCATCCCCGTTCCGGCCGATTTATATATCGCCTGCACAATTTTAATATCCCTTAAACCTTCTTCACCCGGCACTAACATAGGCTTTCCACCTGTAATGGAGAGTGCATCATCATCCATTTGTTTGGCCTGTTGCCAGGGCACCTGATAAGGGTTATGAATTTCGCCCAACGGGCTGCTGCCTTTTAATCCATTGTAGGAGGAATAGGGCGCCATATTGATGTTTCCCTTTTCGCAGGTAATGTCCAGGAAATTGACGTTTTCACCAAAGCTGGTTTTAATATCCGCAATTACTCCGCCGGGGAACTCCAATGTTGCGATGGTGGTTTCATCCAATCCGTTGGTATATATTTCCGGGCGGGTAGTAGAAGTTTTAGCTGAAAGGATGCTGATTGGTTCCATTCCCGTACCAAGCCTTGCGCCCTGTATGGCATATACGCCCATATCATACAGTACGCCACCGCCCAGGGCTTTTGTTTGTTTCCAATGGTTGGTTCGAGTTTCACGGTAGCCTGCAGCGCAATTTAATTTTTTAACTTTACCCAGTAGTTGCTGGTTCACTATCCGCCGGTATTCCTGCGTATTAGGTTCGTGGTGAAGCCGGTAACCAATTGCCAGTGACCGCTTGTTTTTTTTGCAGGCATCAATCATTTCCTGGCATTCCTGCGGTGTCATAGCCATTGGCTTTTCACACCACACATGTTTTCCGGCATTGGCTGCCCTTACCACATATTCCCGGTGCATAGATGGAGGAAGTACTACATACACAACATCAATGTCGGGGTTATTGGCAATCTGGTCAAAGTTTTGATAGTTGTAAATATTCTTGTCCGGGATATTATACTTCGCCTTCCAGGCTTCCGCTTTGGAAGGAGTACCGGTAACAATACCTGCCAGGTAACAGTTTTTGGTTTGCTGAAGTGCCGGGGCCAACAAATCTGTACTGTAATATCCCAATCCTACCAATGCTACTCCCAATTTGTCCTTACCCGGGCGGGGTGCACATGATAAAAGAGTTTGGGGAGCATATAGGATGGCTGCTGCACCCAATGCAAGATTTTTAACTGCTTTTCTGCGTGATAATTTATTCATTGCGATGGTTTTGAAATGTATAACGGTTTAACAAATTTCTTTTTTTTGATGGGTACCGACAGGGCAAAAAAGTTTGATAAGAATAACTTTGGCTAAATCAACTTTGGCCGTTTGGCCTCCTATATCCCACCGTTTTTACATTGGCCGGGTAAACGGACGACAGCAGAAAAGGGCAGCGGCAGCAAACGTATATGTCACAGCATTCATTTTACCCGGGCTCAAAATACGGGGCTATAGCCGACATTTTTTTGATTCTCAGGCAATCCTCCTCTGATATGGGTTTTTCTACTACATCCATTACTATGGAGTACATTTTTGCTCTTTCATGATCTGCCTTGTCTACGGAAGATGTAACCATAATGATATACACCTGGTTGCGATAGATTTCATCTTTTAGTGCGTCCATCAATTGCCATCCGTCCATCTCAGGCATATTAATATCCAGTAATAGCAGGTAGGTATCTGTGTTGTTATAGTTTTCGGTCAGGTACTGGAATGCCTCGTTTCCATTGTTAAAACTTAGCGGGTTGTCAGATAACCCACTTTGCGAAACCATAACCCTGTGAAAAAAACGAACCGCTTTATCATCATCAACAATTAGAACAATTACACTCATTGGGTATTTATTTTTTCTGATTTTTCCACGATCTCCCGAATGATGCCATCCAATTCGCCGGCGGCATCTAAAACGTGTTGTAATAGATCGTTAGTATTAAATTCCGGATTGTTATTGTTTTTAATCAAATTAATAAAGCCCATCATCCTGGCCAAAGGAGCCCTTACTACATGCGATTGCATCCAGGCAATTTCTTTTAATTGCCGATTTTGATTTTCAATTGCCCTGATATGATTTTTCTGTTCTGTAATATCCCGTTCTATAAAAACCCAGTGGGTAAGGCAGCCAATGGCATCAGTGATAGGCGTTATGGAAAAATGAAGCCAGCATTCTTCTCCATTCTTTTTGTAACAGATCATTTCAAGCTGGCAGGGGTCCTTCTCCTTAAAAGCTATCCGCAAGCGTTCAATTGCTTCCTTGCCTGTTTTTGCACCCTCTAATATGCCCGGTGACTTACCAATCACTTCTTCATTGGTATACCCCGACATTTTGGTGAAAGCCTCATTTACATATACCGTTTTCAGTGATGCGGCATTTAATGGGTCAGTTTCTGCTATCAGCACCGCATCGGTGATATTGGTAATTACAGATTCCAGTAATTTGAGCCTTAAGTCTTCCCTTTTCTTGCTGGTGATGTCCTTCATTGCACCAATCATGCGAATGGCTTTACCTTCCTCATTTCTAATGATCACCGCATTGTCCTGCACAAATGCATAATCTCCATTGGCTTTTAAATATTTGTACTCGTCACACCAGGTAATATCTTTTCCGTCAATGGCATTATCGATTCCAGTAACCACCCGTTCAATATCTTCCGTGCTGATATAAGCAGTATTTAAATTCTTGTTTATTTCATTCAGTCCGCAGAGATGCCCAAATATTTTTTCAAAGCCCTTACCACAAAAAGTTGAGTTGTTTACAATATCCCAGTCCCAGATTGCTTCAGATGTTGCCTTGGTTACAAATTCGTATCTCTCCAGCAATAAGAGTTTCTCAGCATTTGTCTGTTGATTTTCATTTTCGATCCTGCATTTTTCCAATGCATTTTGAATGGCTGAGGGCAGGCGCTGCAAACGGTCTTTTAAAATATAATCATCCGCTCCGTCTTTTATACATTGTACTGCAAAGTCTTCGGAAATGGTACCTGTTATAAGAATAAAGGGGGCGCTGCGCTGTAAAGTTCTGAGATGGTCTTTATATATCTTTAACGCCTCAGCGGAATTAAACTTCGGCATGGAATGATCAGAAAGAACCAGGTCAGGATTAAAATCATGTATACCATCTATATAGTTGCTTTTAGTATCTACCACCAGGGAAGTAAATTCAATGCCACCATGTTTAAGCTCCCGTTGTATCAATTCAGCATCATCGGGTGAATCTTCCAGCAATAATATTTTCAAATGTTTATCCATCGCAATTGTTGATACAGTAATATCTGGCTTTTTTCTCAGAAATTATAAATTTTTAACACTCTTTTTTTTAAATAATAAAAAGGTTGATTTTTAAAGCGGGAATACAACTGTTAACGTGCATCCTTTGCCTGGTTTCGACTCAAGCAGCATTTTGCCATTGTGGATTTCTGCCCGGGTGTTTATGTTTTGTAAACCAAGGCCTTTTGTAGTTTTTGAAGTATCAAACCCCACCCCATCATCTTTAATAATTAGTTCGAGTGCTTCATTCGTTTGGTCAAGGGTGATATAAACAATTTGAGCATTTGCATATTTGATGATGTTATTGAGCTGTTCCTGCACTATACGGTAAATGGTTAACTGCAATTTATCGTTGGTTACCTCATCATTAAAACTTTTCCATTCTGTAATAATATTCATCCCTTTTTGCTGCTGCCTGAATTCGATCCAGTTATTTAAAGAATCAATTAAACCGATTTCCTGGAAAGTAGGCGGCATGATTACCTGGGATAGTTTTTTTATTTCGTCAATCGCCATCAAAATATACTTCTTGCTATTTTGCATAAAAACCATACGCTTATCCGCTTCACTGATTGCACAATCAATGTAAAGATTGGAAGCTGCTAAAATCTGGTTGATGTTTTCAAGCAGTTCGTTGGCCATTTGGCTCCGTTCTGTTTCCTGGGCCGCCAGTACAGCGTTTGTTTTTTCCTTAATGTTGAGCGCTTTTTGATTTTCAAGGCTTATTGATGATTCTATTTTTTCAATGGCATTATTGATGGCATGGGGTAGCTTTTCCAGGTTATCTTTTAAAATATAATCGTTTGCCCCCGCCTTAATGATGGACACAGCGTATTCCTCTGATATGGTGGCGGTAACCAAAATGAATGGTATTTGCATACCGCTTTGCAGAAATATGTGGAGTGCATCGCCTGAGTTAAAAGAAGGAAGGGTATGGTCTGAAAGTATCACATCCGGTGCAAATTCAATTAATGCTTCCACGAACGATTCCTTATTGTCGACCACTTTTATATTTGCTTCAATGTTACTTTTTGTTAATAACCTGTTTACCAGGTCCGCATCAAATTCTACATCTTCGAGGTGCAGTATTTTTATTTTTTTGTTCATAGCCGTTTAATTAAGGTACGATACTAATCGATGGGTGGATGGTTGAGCAATAACCAGTAAAATCCTATTTGAGTGACTGCTTTGGAAAAATTTTCGAATTCTACTGGTTTTACAATGTAACTGTTAACTCCCAGCCGGTAACATTCTTTCACATCGGGGTGTTCTTTTGAAGAAGTTAGTACCACTACGGGTAAGTGTTTTGTAACTTCTTCACTTTTTATTTTTTTAAGAACTTCAATGCCGCTCATACGGGGCATCTTTAAATCGAGTAAGATCAGGTATGGGTATTGCCCTGGTATCCTTCCCGCATATTCACCTGTGGAAAACAAGTAATCAAGCGCTTCTTTCCCGTCTTTTAAATGCACCAGGTTGTTGACCATTTTATTTTTTTTTAATGCCCGGATGGTAAGTTCGGCATCGCTCATGTCATCTTCAATTAAAATAATTTCAAGGGTTTGGATTTTTTCCATATTATTTTGGTGGTTTACGAAAGTGTAAAATAAAAGGTCGCCCCTTCATTTATTACTGATTCTGCCCATATCTGGCCGCCGTGTTTTAAAATAATTCTTTGTACAATGGCTAATCCGACCCCTGTGCCTTCAAATTCATCCTGTCGGTGAAAACGCTGAAATACGCCAAACAATTTGCCGTAATACGCCATATCAAAACCGGCCCCATTATCTTTTACAAACCAGGTAATTCCTTTATCAGTATCCATTAAGCCCACTTCAACAAGGGGATTTTCTTTTTTGGATGAATACTTGGTAGCGTTCAACAGTAAGTTTTGGAAAACCAAACGGATCGTAACTTCATCTGCAATTGCCGTACCCAAATTGCCAATAATGATCTGCTGGTGGTATTTATTTGATTGACTTAATTCAGCGATCACATCTTTTACAATGTTCGTGACCTTGATGGTTGTTTTGTTCAATGTCTTTTTACCCAGTCTTGAAAATTCCAGCAGGTCATCAATTAACCCGTTCATTTTCTTTGCATTAAACATTACCCGGCCGAGTAACCGATTACCTTCTTCATCCAGTTTTTCTTTGTAATCGTCCAGCAATATCTGCGAATAACCGTTGATGGCCCGCAACGGCGCCCGAAGGTCATGTGATACGGAATAAGAAAAAGATTCCAGTTCCTTATTGGCTAAATAGAGCTCTCTCGTCCTGGTTTCAACCCTTATTTCAAGGTCATTGTTTAATTCTTTTATCTCAGCTTCTGCCTGCTTTAGTTTGGTAATGTCAATGACAGTTCCCAACATTTTCACCGGCTTTTCTATTTGGTTCCCAATTACTTTACCGGTTATCAGGATCCAGTGGATGCTTTGGTTGGGCCATACAATTCTTGTCTCTATTACCCAGTTGTTGCTTTGTAGCGCCATTTCAAAAGACTTTTTTACGGCGATTGCATCTGCGGGATGGATATGTGCAAAAATATCCTCAATGCCCCAGGACGGTATCATTTCATCGTATCCAAATATCTGGTCGTGATTTAAATTCCGTACACTGGTTTTGTTGATAAGATCCAGCTCCCATATCCCGATATGCCCTGCTTCAAGCGCAAAGTCGAGGCGTTCCTCTGCTTTTTTTCTTTCTGTAACATCAATGCTAAGCACGAGCCGGGCATTTTTGGGTCCAATGTTCATTTCATGCGAATTGACCTCAACGAATATCACTGAACCATCTTTTTTTAAATGTTTCCAGATGCCTGTTTGCAGCATTCCGTTGGAAGGAGAATGATTAAAGATGAGAAAACGCTCTTTTTCATCGGTCGGCCTTATATCAATGGCAGACATCTGAAGAAATTCTTCTCTTGAATATCCATAATGAATAACCGCGGCTTCATTTACATCAATAAAATTTAAGTGGGGAAGGTCGAGTACCCACATAGGCATCGGGCTGTTTTCGAAAAGCTTACGGTATTTTTTTTCACTTAACTGTAATTCCCAGGTTCTATCCATCACTTTTTGCTCCAACGAAAGGTTCAATTGTTTTATCTGCTCTTCCGCCTTCTTCTTTTCTGTGTTATCCCGGGTTATTTTAGAAAAGCCTATAATGGAACCATCCTTTTTCAATACGGTAATGACTACATTTGCCCAAAAAAGGGTACCATCTTTTTTTACCCTCCATCCTTCATTTTCATGCCTGCCGTCCTGTTTGGCTATTTCCAGTTCTTTCATGGCAGCATTTACTTCATTTGCCTCTTTTGTGTAAAAAACAGAGAAATGCTTACCCAGCATTTCATTTTCCGTATATCCTTTTATTCGTTGGGCCCCTTCGTTCCAGCTACTGATATTTCCTTCGGGTGATAGCATAATGATGGCGTAATCATATACTTCGCTTGTTAACAGCCGGTATCTTTCTTCGCTTTCCTGCAAGTTTTTCTGAGCCTTTAGCTTTTCTGTGGCATCCCGTACAAAGCCTATAAATAAGTAGTCATCTTCTGAGGTAATAGGGGAAACGGTAAACTCTACCTGTATGAATGATTTATTTTTATGCAATACAGTTTGCATCATTGTGCCGTTTAAAACGGGGCTTTCACCTGTTTTTAGGAAATGCTTCATTTCCAAAAGGTATATATGCCGGAGTTCTTCGGGCATAATAACATCATTTAAAACCTTTCCCAATATATCTTCTTCGGACCAGCCAAATATTTTTTCCGCCGCCGGGTTCCATTTTATTACAATGCCTTTGCTGTTGATTACCACCACCGCATCCGGGGCATTTTTATAAATCGTTTGTAATTCCTGTTCACTTTCCCTTAATTCATTTTCAATTTCTTTTCGATAATTAATTTCATTTTCAAGTGTGGCGTTAGATTGTAGCGAAAATGCAACCGGTAAATAGCGAATGATATAAAAAACAGTTATCCAACTGATAACGCCTGTTATAAAACGTACGATGGCGCTTAGTCTGTACAAGGGAAACCAAAATGATACAGCATCTAAAAAATGGGTGGCGCCGCAGGCAAGTATAAATGCAGCAAAAAGGAAATATAATTTAATAAACTTAGCATCAGTTTTACGGACAATATAATTGATGATGATTAAAGGAATAGTGAAATAGGCAGACCATATCAACAGATCGCTAACAACATATAACCAGCCATGAAATTCACTCCATTTACCACAATGCCAGCGGGGAGGCCAGTCGCCATATTCAAAAAGTTTTTCAAAAAATTCGAGTAGTTGGTTCATGGGTATTTTTTAATCCTTACCTATGGAAGGTTAGTCAATTAAATTATAATTAAGTGCATACAGTTCTTATTAAAAAAACTTACAACGAAAGTTGCAGGATGATATAATAAGAAAGTGAACCGGAATTAAAAATTTAGTGATAACCTGCCCGGTTGCTAGTTTTATAAAAATAAGACAGAAATACGTAAATGTGATATAAACCGAACTAAATTTTGAAGCCCTGAATTTATAATAGAAATCATTTTACTAACTGCCTATGGAAATATTGACTATGGTGTTCAGGCCATGAAAAACGACGCCTTCGATTATATTACCAAGGGAGATGATAACGATAAAATTATTCCACTGCTAAACCGGGCAATGGAAAAAGTGTAGCTGCAAAAACGCATCAGCCGACTGGAAGAGCAGGTAGGCAAACTGTATGGTTTTGAAAGTATCCATGGCAATTCGCAGGTAATACAGGATGCATTGGTAATGGCAAAAAAGTTGCCCCAACAGGTGCCACTGTATTATTGCTGGGCGAAACAGGTACAGGCAAGGAAGTATTTGCACAGGCCATTATCACAACCGCAAAAGAATGGGCCAACTGTTTATGGCGCTCACTTGCAGCGCCTTTGGAAATGACCTGCTTGTCAACTATGTGAATGATAAAATACGCTTGTTTATTTAACTACAAGTTGGGGAATAGTTTCTACACAGCTAATGCCGGATAATGTTTGATATTGCTTAAATACCGTGTAACCACGCACTTAATCCGGGCATGGATATTTCAGTGTAGTTTATTTAAATGCTATTAATAATGAAATGCAGGCTCAAACGGTGATTATATACGGATCAACTGTTTGGCTGGCCGATTAATATGACCAGGAAAATAATGCTAAATCAGGTTTGTAAACTGGTGCTGCGCTTTGTATGCCCTGTACTGGTAGTTACCATTGCTGCCTCTATTCCAGTTGACTACGCTCATGCAAATTCTTTATCTGTTGAATGGAATGAAAATTTTAGTGATAAAGATTCCTCTACCCGTAGCTGGAACATTATTGATTCACTTCCATTTAAATTTACTACTAAAGATATAAATAATATTGTCCGCAATGCGGTGAGCGGAAAATGGATGGTAAACAGTAATGGCATCACATTTTCATTCGATGACAGCGTTGTGTTGAATTATAAAAATTGGAATGTTTCCCCCGGCAATCGGATTGTTTTTTCGCCGTTTGGCATATTGGTATCTGATCTTTCAATTAGGAATGATACAGCACAAATATCCATCGCTACCAGGCAAAGCAAAATCAATAATCCCATTGACATCAGCATAGAAAATTTTAACACGGCCGACCTGGCAGCAATTTTCATGAAAGAGGTTGCATTGTTCTCCGGGTTAATCAATGCTACAATATCGGTAAGCGAATTGTATAAAAAGTTACCGGTGATTTCGGGTACAGCTTCTATCAATCAATTAGGGTTGATGCAACAAGTTGTTGGCGACTTGCAAATCACCGCTGAAAAAATGGATGAGCAAACAGTACACACCACATTTAATTTGAAAGGGAATGGCAATGAGATAAGTGCCAGCGGGGTTTACCTGTTAACCAATCCATTACAGCAGTTGGATATTTTGCTCGATATTAAAAGATTACAGGTCTCCACACTACAGGGTTTCTTCAAAAACAAAATAAGCATCGACTCCGGGAATATGAACGGCCAGGTAGCATTGAAAGGAAAATGGAAACAACCGGAATGGAAGGGTACCGTAAATGTTGATTCAGTTAAATTCACAATACCTGGTTTGGGAACCACCTATTCCATCAACCATCAAAAAATATCACTCGATTACCCGGCTGTTAATTTCACCCGCTTTGTTATGAAGGATTACCAGGATGATTCTATATTAGTAGATGGCTTTGTTTCCTCCAATGCTTTAAAGGAGTATGATCTGAATTTAAAGCTTAAGTCACGGGATTTTATTTTAATCAATTCGCCCAGGGCTATCAATAACCAGCTTTATGGATTGGCGGGTACAGGTGCAGCTATTTACATAACCGGTAATACCGCACATCCTGTAATTAAAGGCGATATTCATCTGAATGGAAAAACGGAACTTAACCTCGTATTGCCCGATAAAAATAATGATAAAGAAGAGGCCGGTGCGGTAGTACGTTTTATTGACAGGCGAACGGTTGGTTTGCCCCAAAACGACGGGCTTGCCAGGGAAAGGGATTCTGCAATACAAACCGCTAAGCCATTCAGTTACAATTTAAACATTGGGGCAGATAGCAGTGCATCCTTAAATATTATTCTTGATCCTTCTACAGGTGATGAATTAAAGGTGAAAGGCAAAGCAAGGCTAAATGCAAATGCTGATTCCGGAAAAAATCAGGTGCTGAAAGGTGAATATATACTTGATAGCGGGTATTATGAATTGAATTACCAGTTCCAAAAAAAACGTTTTAATGTAACGAGGGGTAGTGCCATTCATTTTAATGGAAGACCAACGGACGCCATAATGAATATAAGGGCAGTTTATCCTGCTATTACTTCACCTCAAGAATTATTGGGTAATGAAGTAGGTTCAATAGATCCGGCAGTCGCTTACTCCTTCAGGCAGCAAATTCCATTTAATGTATTACTGATGTTAAAAGGCCCGCTTAGCCAACCTGCTATCAGTTTTGATATTCAAATTAAGGATGGCGTAGTAATCAGTAGTGCTCTAAGAAGGACCATTGAAAATAAACTGACGCAGCTAAGAGGAGATGTGGCAGCTACCAATAAGCAGGTGTTTGCCTTATTGGTGATGGATCGTTTCGTGGGAGAACAGAGCGCTGATTTTTTTAAAGGCAATGGGAACAGCTCCGGTTTTTCTGAGATAACGAAATCCAGTGTAAGCCAGTTTTTGTCTGCTGCATTGGATGAAATAGCCTCCGATCTTTTTAAAGGCATCAATGTAGATCTTAACCTTAACTCATACAAAGATTTTATCACTAATGATGGCAGGCAAAAAAATGACCTCGGCGTGGACGTTTCAAAGAATTTTTTAAATGACCGGTTGAGCGTAACGGTGGGAAGAACTTATGGTATTGAAAGCCAGGACGGTTCGGCAAAAGCTGCCCAGCAAAAAGGAAGCAGGTTTTTACCGGATGTAACGGTCAATTATAAATTATCAAAGGATGGTAAATACATGTTACGATCTTATAACAAAGACCAGTTTGAAGTAATACTGGATGGCTATGTGGTAGAAACAGGCTTAGCCTTTATTGTAACGATGGATTATGATAAGTATACAGAATTGTTTGTAACTAAAAATAAAAAAAGAAGCAGATAGCATCCAATGTATAAACCAGGTATATTTTTTTTAGTGGTTATAATCGTCATGAGCAGTTGTGGCGTAAGGCGTTACTTGCCCGAAGGCGAAAGATTGTATCGTGGAGCCACGATACAGATCGAAAAGGAAGAAAATGTCAGCGCATCTTCCCGTTCATTAAATAAGCAATTGAAGCTTGCCTCCAGGCCACGGGCAAATAAATTTGCATTGGGGCAACCGTATAAAGTATGGTGGTGGTTTGCATTGGGTGAGCCAAAAAACAGAAAGGGTATTAAGGCATATTTTAGAAATAAGCTGGGCGAACCGCCCATATTAAGCAGCAACTTAAATGCCACGGTTACCGCAGCCAATATGCAGGCTTTGCTGAATAATCTAGGATACTTTCATTCAACCGTAACGGGAGATACAATCAGTAAAGGGTATATGACCAGGGCAATATACACGGCAAATGTTTTTCCGCAGTACAGGATAAAAAGCATCACCTGGTTAAATGACAGCTCAGAATTGGTTAGGCTGTTGAAGGAAAAAGAGCGTGATGGAATTTTGAAACCGGGTAACGGTTATCGGTTAAGCGATATCCAGGCAGAAAGGGACCGGCTGGATTTGTATATTAAAACCAGGGGGTATTATTATTTTAGTCCGGATTACATTATGGTTTATGCAGACAGTACCATTGGCAACAACGAAGTTGATTTAATATTGGGCATAAAAAAATCAATACCAGTAAACGCAAGGCACCGTTTTACCGTCAACCGGATCTCCGTTTTTCCCAATTACACATTGCTACTACCACCTCCGGATACCAGTAAACGCGGGATGGTAAATGTAGATGGGTTGATGATCAGGGACACCATCTATAAATTTAAAACATCGGTGTTTACAAATAATATAACTTACCGGCCCGGGTATTTGTATAGCAGCAGGGATCAGAATACCACGCTCAACCGTATGGTTAACCTGGGTACTTTTAAGTTTGTAAAAAGTCGTTTTGAACAGGCAGCAGACAGTGCCGGCCAACACCGCCTGAACGTATTTTACTACCTCACGCCGGCAAAGAAGCATTCCCTTCAAACAATGTTGAGTGGGCTTTCCAAAGAAAATAAATTTATTGCTTCACAGTTAAGCGCTACCTGGCGAAACAGGAATACATTTAACGGGGCAGAATTACTGGCTGTTAAAGCCTATGGAGCATTTGAATACTCTTTTTCTGACACTTTGAAAAACAGCAACAATTACAGGCTAGGCGCAGAAGCATCCATTAGCTTTCCAAGGATTTATGTTCCTTTTTTCAAAATAAGCGAACGCAATTTATATCCTCCACATACCCGTTTCCTGCTGGGCTATGAAATTTTCAGAAAGCAACTTTTTTATTCAAAAGATATATTCCGTTTTCAATATGAATTTAACTGGAAGCAAACTACTAATAAGGAACATATTTTTTCACCAGTGGCATTCACTTATATTAACAGCCGCAATATTTCAGATTCCTTTCAAAAGCAAACCATTCGTAATCCGGGCCTTATAGCTAACCTGTATGATGAAGTGATACTCGGGTCGTTTTATTCTTATACTTTTAACACAGCCAACCCGTTTGCCAGGGAACAATGGTTCTTTAATGCCAGTTTGGATGTGGCGGGCAACATAACTGGCCTGCTGAACGGTACCAGGCAAGCAAGGCAACATAAACTGTTGAATGTTCCTTTTGCCCAATTTATCAAGGCAGACATTGATGCCCGTTACCAGGTGAAGCTTACTGATAAAGCCGCCTGGATTAACCGGCTGCAGGTTGGCATTGGATTACCGTATCACAACTCCGCGATGCTTCCCTTTTCAAAGCAATATATGATTGGCGGATCGGCGGCCCTGCGTGGTTTTAGAATGCGGCAAGTAGGGCCGGGCTCCTACAAGCCAACCCGGGAAGACCAGGCCTATTTTTTGGTAATTGGCGGGGACTATAAACTACAGTTTAATAGTGAACTAAGGTTTCCCATTTTTGCCAAGTTCACGGGAGCAGTGTTTGCAGACATGGGTAATACCTGGACAAAGGACACCCTGTTATTTGGTAAAGCCGGGCAATTAAAAAAGGATTTTTATAAAGAACTGGCATTAGCAACCGGTGTTGGAATCAGGTTTGATGCTGGCCTGGTTTTAATAAGGGCCGACCTTGGAATCCCATTGCGTAAACCATATTTGCCCGATGGCAAAAGATGGGTGATCAACGAAATTGATATTGGCAACAGGTATTGGCGACAACAGAACCTGGTACTAAACCTGGCGCTGGGATTTCCATTTTAATTTGAGTGTTACAAAGTAAAGCCCGAATTGCTCATTACAAATTAGTGCAACATGAAAAAATTATTCAGAATAATATTGGTCGTCTTAGTAGCAAGCGCTATTGGCGGATATATTTACTGGCAATCCAATAAGAAAAAAATAGTAAAGGAATCAATCGAAAAAGCCATTGCTAACAAAACAGACAGTCTCTATTATATTCATTATGATAGTTCCCGGATAGATGAAATAAATGGCAGTGCTTTTTTTTATAATGTGGTATTACAGTCAGATTCTGCGCAAAAGGCAATGTTGAATAGCACAGATAGTTTACCCAATGCAATGTATAATATAAGGGTGAAGCAGGTGTCGGCAATGGGTGTAGATATCGTTGGTTTGTTGCAGCAACAAAATGTTACGGCCAAAAAAATAGTTTTATTGCAACCCGTCATTCAGATTATCAATACCGGGGCCGACAATCCCAAGCCATTTACTATGAATGATACATTGGAGTTGTACCAGAAAATTCTGGGAAAATTTAAAAGCATCAAAGCCGATACCATACAGGTAACCAACGCCACGCTTTTAATCACCAATAAAACCGGTAAGGCACAAACCACCTTCGAAAATATCAACATCACCCTTAGTAATTTTTTGGTGGATAGTACAAAAGATTATCAAAGTATTGTTAGCTATTTTATAAAAGATGTAAGAGCAACGATTGAAAACATCCAGTTGCCCACTTCTAAAAATGGTTCGAGGATTAACCTGGAAAAGGTGGATTACAATGCCGCTAAAAAATCGCTGTGGGTTGGTTCCATAAAGCAATACCAGCTTAATAATATGAACCCTGGGATTGATTTAAATAATATCAGTATAAGTGAATTAAACACCGACGCATTTATAATTCAACAGCGATTGAAGGCTGGTTTGATAAGTTGTGATGGGGGGTTGGTGACAGTGTATGTAAAGAAAAATGAAGCCAGTTCGAAAGATGGGAATCAATCACTGGAGTTATCTACTGATATAATAGACCAGGCCCAGGTAGCCGGTATTAAACTGGGTAGCACCAGGTTAATAATAGCAGATAAAGCCGATCCTGCCAAACCTCCGTTTATATTAAACAATGTTATTTTTAAACTAACAAAAATGCTTAAGGTAAATGAAGGAAGTACCGTAAATAATATGATTAACAATGCAGAGTGGGAGTTGTCGGCCAATGGCTTTGTGTTAAATACAAAAAACAAATTGTATAAAATGAGCGTTGGGGATTTTATCATAAACACTGCTACATCCGTAGTAAAGGCAAAAAACTTTTTGATACAACCCTTGCTCACAGAAACACAATTTGTAAAACAAAGTAAGTTTCAGCAAGATCAATACAACCTTGCTATTAAAAATATTGTGCTGGGTGGCGTCAACATCAAAAGGTTAATTAACCGGAAGGAGCTTGAATTGGAAAGGGCATCATTTCAACCCATCATAAAAATATTCAATGATCGAACCCTGCCACCAGGTGGAAGTAGTAAGATTGGGAAATACCCACACCAGTCACTTATGAAACTGCCATTCCCGATTTATATACATACTATCAAAATAATAAATGGTTCAGTTTCATACCGGGAGAAGGCTTTGAAATCGAAAATGACCGGGAATGTTTTTTTCGGGAATATAAATGCTACGTTACAAAATGTCACAAATTTGCCACAACGGATTAAAGTAAATGGGCTGTTAAAATTAAATGCCTCCGCTAAATTTTTAGGGGTTGGTAACTTAACCACCGAATGGCAATTTCCTTTAAATGCAAACAACGGAGCATTCCATATTGAAGGCAGGATGGGCAGTATGAATGCAAATGTTTTAAATCCAATCATTGGGCCACTGGCGATGGCTTCCGTGAAACAAGGCATGATTGATGAGGTGAAGTTTACGATGGATGGTACTGATAACAAAGCTGTCGCCAGTATATTATTCCTTTATCATGATTTAAAAATGGACCTGCTAAAAAAGGGAGCCGATTCCGCTTTAAAGAAGAAAGGGTTGTTAAGCGCACTTGCCAATGCGATCATTAAAAACGAAAACAACAAGGCAACAAAAACAGAGCAGGTCACTTATGACCGGGATATCAACAAATCATTTTTTAATCTTGTTTGGAAAACAATTTTTACAGGGGCAAAAAAAACAGCGATGTGAGGAATGAGTGATGAGTGATGAGTGATGAGTGATGAGTAATGAGTAAAGAGTATTTGAATAATGAATGATGAATGATGAATGAGTGACGAGTAAATAGTCAATGATGAGTGATTAATATTTGGTGCTAAGTGTGGCCAGCTTTTCTATTCGGATATTCTAAAATTTAAGTGACAGATATTAAACCTTGCAGTGGATACTATAAATTTGACATGTTTTTTAAAATACAGTACGACTTAGATGCAAATATCTTTTTTAGCTTTTTTAAAAGTTCAGTTCCTTATCATAGCCCGACACACTTTATATTCAAGGCGTTTTTTTTGCTTTTCAATACGGGTTTCAAATTTCGGTGGATACTTTCCTATAGCGCTTACAGGAACACAACACTCAAAAATGCGTGTTTAGTTAATAGCGGGAGTTTAATTATCAAACATTACTCATTACTCATCACTCATCATTCATCATTCATCACTCATCACTCATCATTCATCAAATCGATCCCCCTTCTATTAAAACAGACTCGGTAGTTAGTTCCTGAATAAAAGTACTTCCGGCAATGCAGGCCATCATGCTTGAAAATGCAAGCTTACCTAATTTATAACCACTGGTTTCTACATACGTAATTTCCGGGTAAAACAATTTTGGGATCAGGCCATTGCTGATGGCGATTACCGCTATATCATCCGGTATCTTCAAACCGAATTTTTGTATTGCTTTCAATACGCCGGTCAATATCTCATCACTCATACAAAAAACGGTATCAGGTTTTCCCGGCAGTGCATCCCGGGTAATGGTTTCCGCTTCCGTGGCACTATTTGCATGTTGTATATCCAGTTTAATTTGGTTGCCGATGGTTTTCGTAAAGGCAGCCAGCCTTTTTTTAGTTATTGAGAGATTAATATTTCCAAATACAGACAGCACTTTTCTTTTTTTCTTGTCTATAATAGTATTGGCGGCCATTGTTGCAGAAGCTTCATCCGCTACACATACTTTATTGCAATTATTTATATCCGGCACCTTATCAAAAAATATTACAGGAATATCCAGTTCTTTGAGTTTCAAATAAGCTTCCACATTACTGGTTTGCGAAGATATACAGGCAAACAGTCCGCTGATCCGGTTTTGGCGACAAAGTTTTAAATTGGAAATTTCTATTTGGGGGTCGTCGCCGGACTGCAATATCATTAGGGAATAATTGTTCCTCCGGCTTTCTTCCTCCACTGAGGAAATAAATGAGTGATAAAAAAAATTGGATATAAAGGGCACCACTAATCCAAAGACGTTGCTTTTGCTCGTTCGAAGTTGAATGGCATTGGCATTAGGCTCATAGTCAAGTGTATTAGCGAGTTCTGTTACCCGTTGTTTGGTTCTGTCAGCAATATCCGGATGATTTTTAAGCGCCCTTGATACAGTTGAAATACTAATTCCCAACACTTTGGAGATTTCTTTAAGCGTAGTATTATTCATAGTGTTATTGTAAATGAAAAACAATTATGATGGAGAAAAGAATATATTAACCGCAAACCGTTTCGCAAACAATTCCGCAAACGTTTGCAGTAAATCTATCCTTTTTTTTGATTTTTTTGAACTTTTTTAAGATAATTTTATTATCAGATGTGTAAATTGTACATAGAATAATATTTTACCGGTTTTAGATAAAATAGTATTAATTTGTAATTGATTTCTGCTATTACTACATTGAATCAGCTTTTTTTTAAAAACAAAACTAAACGATTATGCTTCTTGCTATGATGAGAAAATCTGCTATGCTGTTGCTGGCAGTTTTTGGGTTTGCAACTTTTGCACTCGCCCAAAACAAAACGGTTACTGGCACGGTAACTGACAAAAAAGGGGAACCTCTTCCCGGGGTTACTGTTTCCATTAAGAACACAAAGATCGCTACATTCACCAGTGCGCAGGGGACTTACACGTTAGCAAACGTACCCAATGATGGGATATTGACGTTTACTGGGGTAGGTGTTGTATCCTCTGAGGTTAATGTAAATGGCAATAGTGTGCTTAACACAGAAGTTGAAACAAGTGTAGGTAACCTTAACGAAGTAGTTGTGGTAGGTTATGGTACCGCAAAACGAAAAGACCTTACCGGGTCGGTAGCGTCCGTGTCTTCTAAAGATTTTAACAAAGGAAACTATGCTTCACCTGACCAATTGATACAGGGTAAAGCTGCCGGTGTGTTGGTTATGCAAAATACCGGACAACCAGGTGGTGCAGCCACGGTTAGGATCAGGGGAAATTCTTCCATCAGGTCTGGAAATCAACCTTTGTATGTGATTGACAACGTTCCTTTGTCCGGAGGTTCTGCACGTCCAGGTGGACGAGGCGGTGATTTTGGAAGTGATGGTGGCAATCCGCTTGCTTACATCAATCCAAATGATATTGCTAACATAGAAATTTTAAAAGATGCCTCTGCAACTGCTATTTATGGCTCAAGGGGTGCGAACGGGGTGGTTTTGATCACAACTAAACGTGGCAAATCAGGTTCACCGCAGGTAGATGCAAGCGCTTCAACAGGTGCATCATCTTTACTGAAAAGACTGGAAGTATTAAGTGCAGACGAATACAGGAAAGCATTGAAAGATTATAACCTTACTGGTGGTGATTTTGGTGGAAGCGTGGATGCATTTGATGCTATTACCCGTACCGGAATAACTCAAAATTATAATGTGGCAGTTGGCGGCGGTACCGAGGATGGCCGTTATCGTCTTTCGGCAGGTTATCTTGATCAGCAGGGTATTATAGAAACTTCAAATTTTAAGAAGTTTACAGCCAACCTTACAAGTAGTTTTAAATTGCTGCCAAGTAAAAAATTGGGCCTTGATTTTAATGTATTGGTTACACAATCAAACGAGGATATAGCACCTATTTCACAATTTGTAGGCTTTACCGGTAACCTTATTTCGCAGGCTTTGCAATGGAATCCTACGCATCCTTTGATAAAACCCGGCACTGACTCAGCGTGGATCGACCCTGCTGTTGGTGCAACTACCATTAACCCTTTAGCCCAATTGAATTATTTTAAAGACCAGGCAAGGATCAACACCATACTTGCCAGCATATCTCCTTCTTATAAAATCACTAAAAATCTTGAGTATAGGTTTTTATACAGTGTTAATCGCCAGGTAGGTGTAAGAAGGGGACAAGTAAACAGGCTGTTAAATGCGGTAGGTATTGAAGGAAGGGGAGTAGCCTTCGTCGGAAACAATGAACAAACCAATACGCAGGTCACTAACACCTTGAACTATAATAAAAAAGTAAATTCTAACCTTAATATTAATGCGGTTGTTGGACATGAGTGGCTCATATTTGATTCAAAGGGCAATGCTCAATCTGGCCAGGATTTTACAAATACCGGTTTAGATTACTATAATTACCTTCAATATACTTCTCAAAGCAGTAGGGACATATCCTCTTTTGCTTCTCCAACTACCGAATTGCAATCTTTCTTTGCACGTGCTATTATAAATTATAAAGACAAGTATTTAATTACTGGAACGATGCGGGCGGACGGATCTACCAAGTTTGGTTCAAGCAATAAATATGGGTATTTCCCATCTGTTGGCTTAGCCTGGAATGTATCGCAGGAGGATTTTTTAGCGAACAGCGGTTTTATTAAGAATTTGAAATTCCGTGCAAGCTGGGGTAAAACCGGTAATCAGGAGTTTCCTTCCGGTGCTTCTCTAAACCGGTTTCGGTTTGGACAAGGATCGATTGATCGGGCTAACTTCAGTAATCCAGATTTGAGGTGGGAAGAGTCTACTACAACCAACGTGGGAATCGACTTCTCTGTCTTCTCTGATAGGCTTTCTGGCACTGTGGACTATTTTTATAAAAAAACAACCGATGTATTATTCGAAAACACGCTGGTTCAGCCCGGACCTCCTGGAAGGATTTGGTTTAACTTACCCGGTGGTTATGTTTTAAACAAAGGAGTGGAGATATCGTTAGTGGGTGGAATAATAAGGGGCAAGGATTTAAACTGGAACCTTAGTGGTAACGTATCTTTCCTTCAAAACAATGTTGACGGCTTATCTGGGTTTTTTGAAACGGCGGAACTTAGGGGACAAGGTTTTTCTGGTGTAAGAGGTCAAAGACTAGTAAACGGACAGCCACTGAATGTTTGGTACCTAAGGAGATTTGAAGGTCTCGATAAAGGCACAGGACAAAGTATTTACGCAGACGGTGGAAATACGCAGTATTATTCCGGAAGCCCTAATCCTAAAATGTTGGTGGGAGTTTCAACCGATGTCAGTTACAAAAAATTTACGGCTGTTGTGAACATGAACGGAAATTTCGGGCAATATATATATAATAATACTGCAGCTTCCGTACTTGGAATAGGTAATTTAGGAACCAGGAATATCGCAAAGGATTTGATAGGCAGTAGTGTTAAAGAAGCCATATCCAATGCACCCGCACCGTCTACCCGCAACCTTGAAAAAGGGAATTACCTAAAAATGGCCAATGCCAGTATCGGTTACAGGGTGGGCAATGTCGGTAATGCTATTAAAAACCTGTATATCTCGCTCAGCGGCCAAAATCTCTTTATAATAACCAAATACAAAGGATTCGATCCGGAAGTGAACACAGATGCGGCTAGCGGAGGAATTCCTTCCTTCGGTGTTGAATATATACCATTCCCGTCTGCGAGAACATTTAACTTAGGAGTAAACTTTTCATTATAGTTTTAATTAAATTTTTTTTATGAAAAATATCAAAAAATTATACGTTTTATTTGTTGCGCTCACAATGTTTTCCTGTACTAAACTTAATGAAGAGTTTAGGAGCGAATTGGAGATAAGCAATAGTGGTATTACAGCAGATCAATTATTAATCAGTACTTATAATAATATAAGTCAAACTTTCCAGGGAAATGCTAATCTATGGGCTGCCCAGGAGATCAGTAGTGATGAAGCAATTGCTCCTACCCGGGGCCCGGATTGGGATGATAACGGTGAATGGAGGGCTTTATACTTGCACACATGGAATAACAATCAAGGCCAGGTTAGGGGTACTTTTGGCGATTTGTTAAATGCACAATTTGCGGCTTCCAACGTACTACAATTTAGTCCTTCTGCCCAACAGGCGGCAGAAGCAAGATACCTCAGGGCCTTATCTATGTATTGGGTGTTGGATGGTTACGACCAGGTGCCATACAGGGAAAACCTGATTGACTATAAAATATTGCCGAAAACACTTAAGGGTTTAGAGGCCTTAGATTTTATTGTTAGTGAATTAAATGCAATACTTGCTACACTTCCTGATACGGGGCCTGCTTACCTGGCAAATAAAAATGCTGCCCGGGCCTTGTTAATGAAGATTTACCTTAATAAAGGAGTATATGCCAACAGAACAGCTCCAACTTTCAGCCCGGCAGATATGAACCAGGTGATTGCTTTGGCCGACCAGATTATCAACAGTAACAAATATTCGTTATTGGATAGATATTTTGATAATTTCTCTCCAGATAATAATGTAAAATCAACCGAAAATATATTTACATTTAATGGTGATGCTGCAGCTAACAGGGGAGGAAACATTCGTGGATTTGCATTTATGGTTTCCCACTATAATATGAACCCCGGAGGTTGGAATGGTTTTTCAACACTCTCTGATTTTTACGATAAATTTGACGCCGCTGATAAAAGATTGGGTGGATTTTATACCTATCCTGGGTCACTTCCAAATCCTGGAAGCAGGCAAAATATTGGGTTCCTGATAGGACAACAATACAATTTAACTACTGGTGCTGCTTTACAAGACAGGAAAGGTGCACCCTTAAGTTTTACAAGGGCAGTAAAGTTAAGAGAAACAGGTAACGACCTGGAAGTAACAGGCATCAGGCCTATTAAGTATGCTTTTGATTATGCTACTCCTGGGGATCAGAAAAATAATGATTTCGCTGTTTTTAGATTAGCTGATGTTTTACTGATGAAGGCAGAGGCAATTCTTCGGGGCGGTACAGGTACTGCGGCGGGATCTTATGGAAGTACTGCTGTAGATATTGTGAATAAAATACGTGCGAAACGTGGTGTTGCAGATTTTACCTCAATTACGCTTAACAGCCTATACGATGAAAGGGGCAGGGAAATGTATTGGGAAGGATATAGGAGACAAGACCAAATACGTTTTGGAAGATATTTACTTGCATTCCAGGAAAAACCGGCCAGCGATCCTAAATCACTTTTATTTCCTATCCCAGGCGACCAGTTAGCTGCGAACCCCAACCTGGCACAAAATCCGGGATATTAATTTGTAAATTTTGTTGAATAAATTTAAAAGATCATTTGAAAAAATGATCTTTTTTTGCTTTATAAATATGAGGTTCAAATTTCATTACACCCTATACATTGTTGGATGCTGTTTTTTGTGTTCCTGCGGCAAAGGACCTGAAAATACGACCCTATTTGAATTAAAAGAATCTACAGGTATTGATTTTATTAACACGGTTCAGGACACAAAGGACTTCAACATACTCACTTACCGGAATTTTTACAATGGTGGTGGAGTAGCAGTAGGCGATATCGACAATGATGGGCTTGCTGATGTTTTCTTTACTGCCAATATGGGCAGTAATAAATTGTATAAAAACAAAGGCAACTGGCAGTTTGAAGACATTTCTGTAAAGGCTGGTTTTGTTGAAAAGCAAGATTGGAGTACAGGCGTAGTAATGGTAGATATCAATCACGATGGCTGGCTGGATATATACGTTTGTAATGCAGGGTATATAAATGGAGTGGCTCCGGAAAGCAAGCTATACATTAACAATGGCGCTGCGGATAACGCTTCGGGAGTTACGTCCGGGGAAGTTAGTTTTACTGAATCTGCAAAGGAATATGGTTTGGATAACAAAGGTGGGTATGCCACGCATGCCGCTTTTTTTGATTATGATTTGGATGGTGATCTCGATGTGTTCATTATCAATAATAGTTTTATACCCGTAAATACACTCAATTACGCCAACAAAAGAGATTTGAGAGCAAAAGACTGGCCGGTAGCTGATTTCTTAAAAGGTGGTGGAGATCGTTTTTATAAAAACGATAATGGCAAATTTGTAGAGATTGGCCAGGAGGCAGGCATTCATGGGAGTTTAATTAGTTTTGGTTTGGGTGTTACGGTGGGTGATGTTAATGGAGATAATTATCCAGACGTGTATGTATCGAACGACTTTTTTGAAAGAGATTATCTCTACATAAATCAAAAGAATGGAACGTTTAAAGATGAATTGGAGAACTGGATGGGCCATACAAGCCTTGCTTCGATGGGTGCTGATATTGGTGATATCAATAACGACGGCTATGTGGATATTTTTACTACAGATATGTTGCCAGATGACGACTATCGCTTGAAAACAACTTCCTCTTTTGATATCCCCGACCTATACCGGTTTAAAGTAAAACAGGGTTTTTATAACCAGTTTATGCAAAATACTTTACAGGTTAATAATGGCAATGGAAAATTTTCAGAGGCAGGCTTTTATAGTGGGGTAGCTGCTTCTGACTGGAGTTGGGGGGCTTTACTGTTTGATGCGGATAATGACGGATTAACAGACATCTATGTTTGTAACGGAATTTACCACGATGTAACTGATCATAACTTTATTGATTTTTTTGCAAATGAAATCATCCAAAATATGGTGCTTACAGGTAAAAAAGAACAGGTAGATGATATCATCTCAAAAATGCCTTCGGTTCCTATATTAAATAAGGCATTTAAAAATCAGGGCGATCTTAAGTTTTCCGATGCAG
>Ga0209181_10001457_pt1 | contig 41420 bp, 30 predicted proteins | sample MAT05_FD_187208 | JGI IMG/M metagenome (GOLD analysis project Ga0209181, IMG submission 187208) | Freshwater microbial communities from Lake Fryxell liftoff mats and glacier meltwater in Antarctica - MAT-05 (SPAdes) (version 2) | ecosystem: Environmental > Aquatic > Freshwater > Ice > Liftoff... | reverse complement strand
TCGATTAAATAATGCCGAGCCCATCAATCAAAAATACAAGGTCATTGATACCTTACGAGCCATCCTAAAAAGGCGCAAGGCAGAAATCGAAAAAGAAAACACCACCCAACAAGCCCACCACCAAAATGTCCAAGGTGCAACAAACACCCAGGAAAACACCACCCAACAAGCCCAACACCAAAATGTCCAAGGTGCAACAAACACCCAGGAAAACACCACCCAACAAGCCCCCCTCTCCCGCAGGGGAGGGGCCGGGGGTGGGGTTGACTTACACCGCCCCTACATTGACGACATCGTGTTGGTCTCCCCCTCCGGCAAACCCATGCGCCGCGAACTCGACCTCGTGGACGTCTGGTTCGACTCCGGCTCCATGCCCTATGCACAGTGGGGACTGGATTATGAAAAACTCAAAAATGGGGATGACAAACCGTTCAAAACACCTTTTGAGGTCAGTTATCCCGCTACATTCATCGCCGAAGGGGTGGACCAGACGCGAGGCTGGTTTTACACGCTCCATGCGATCGCGGGAATGATATACGACTCGGTCGCCTTCAAAAACGTCGTATCCAACGGCTTGGTGCTGGACAAAGAGGGCAACAAAATGTCGAAGTCGAAGGGCAATGTGGTAGACCCGTTTGAGACCCTCGCTGAGTTCGGGGCCGATGCCACGCGCTGGTACATGATGGCCAATGCCAACCCTTGGGACAACCTGAAATTCGACACGGGTGGCATTCTGGAAACGCGGAACAAATTGTTCGGAACGCTTTTCAACACCTACAACTTCTTCGCGATCTACGCCAACCTCGACGGCTTCAAGATGGACGAGCAAAATGTGCTGCCCTATGACCAGCGCACCGAACTCGACCGCTGGGTCATCTCGAAACTCTACTCGCTCGTGGCCGATTACCACGCAGCGATGAACGCTTACGACGTGACCCGCGCCTGCCGCGCCATCGAGACCTTTGTGGACGAACATCTGTCCAACTGGTTCGTGCGCCTGAGTCGTCGCCGCTTCTGGAAAAGCAGTCCCAACACCTTCTCCTTCTCCCCATCAAATCCCCAAGGTGGCACCAGCTCCCAGGCGAACACCACAATCATATCCCCCTCCCTTTCGGGGGAGGGGTTAGGGGTGGGGTCAGACAAGACTGCCGCCTACCAAACCCTCTTCGAGTGCCTCATGGTCACCGGACAGTTGATGTCGCCCGTCGCGCCCTACTTCGCCGACTGGCTCTACCGCAACCTGAGCGCGCCCATCAAAGCCGATGCGAAAGCCAACAACACGCCGCTCCGCCACGACTCGGTACACCTCAGCGATCTGACACAGCCGGATGCCAGCAAGGTGGACAAGGAGTTGGAAAAACGCATGGACTATGCCCAGCGCATCTGCTCGCTGGCGTTGAGTATCCGGAAGAAAGAGCGCTTGCGGGTACGCCTGCCGCTGCAAAAAATTCTGTTGCCGGTGTTGGACGAAGCGTTCATGGCCGAAGTGGACGGCGTGAAAGACCTGATCCTGAGCGAGATCAATGTGAAGGAACTGGAGTACATCACGGATGCGAGCGGGCTGCTGAAAAAAGGCGCAAAAGCCAATTTCAAAACGCTCGGCGCCAAACTCGGCAAAGACATGAAAGACGCCGCCGCCCTGATCGGCACTTTTACGAACGAAGACATCAATGCGTTGGAAAAAAGCGGCGGCCTGGACGTGACCCTCAACGGCAACGATTACACGCTCACGCCCGACGATCTCATCGTAAACACGGAAGACCTGCCCGGCTGGAAAGTCGCCTCCGACAGCGGCCTCACCGTCGCTCTCGACGTGACGCTGACCGACGACCTCCTAGCCGAAGGCACCGCCCGCGACCTCGTGAACCGCATCCAGAACATCCGCAAAGACAAGGACTTCCAGGTAACGGATCGGGTGTCTGTCACCATCGAGCGGCACGAGTCGTTGCTTGCTGCTGTAGAGCGTTTTCACGACTACATCAAATCCGAAGTGTTGGCGACTGATTTAGTGCTGGCAGATGAGGTGGCGGGTGAAAAAGTGGAAATGGAAGATGGGGCGATGGTGGGGATGGAGGTGGTGGTGTCGTAGGGTGTCGGACAATGATGTTTGGCCAGTGTAAGGAACGCGGACGGAATAAGGGTACAGAAAACTGGGACATTTTCCAGAGACACTTGTACCACGCTACTGGACATTTTGTTTTACACGACGACGCAACGATTTGACTTTAAATTATTTAAGAAATTGTCGTCGTGTCGTCGTGTGAAACAAAAATGTCCAGTAGTATGCACTTGTACCCCTATTTAAAACCTGTCTCTAAGGAACGCGGCACCAATAACTTAGTCATTTGATGTCACCCTTTGTTCCATCATACGGCCGCTATTTTTCTTTAAATAGCCCCACTATTCGCAGAAAAATAGTGTTGTCTGATGAAAAAATGGTTGCCCTAAAATGACTAAGTTATTATTTGCCCGTTCCTAAGCACTGGGTTCTGCTTTTTTCAATAAACTTTTTTTATTGGTTTGCAGGTAACTATCCAGCCGCCCCTAAATACTTATGATTTCCGACCTCGGAGAGGTCAAAGGTTTGTAGAAATGCATCGGGTTGACATTAATTCCTGACCTCGGAGAGGTCGAACGTTTGTTTCAATGCCATTTTCTGCAAACCTTCGACCTCTCCGAGGTCAGGAAAACATTGAAATGCTACATTTCTACAAACCTCTGACGGCTCCGAGGTCGTATGACAAAAAGCATTTCAAAGCGGCTGGATAGTTACGTTTGCAGGGGGTAGATGTCCAAAGTCTAAAAGGTTTAAATTTGACAGGATGGACAGGATTTTACAGGATTTACTTTAAAAAAGACGTAAATTCTGTAAAACCCTGCCCATCCTGTCAAAAAAATTTACTTGTGATATTTCCTTTTCCACCAAAAAAAAACCCCACCAACCAACCCTGCCGCCAGCACAATCCACCACCCCCAACCCCGTCCCCCGTCCAAATCCACAGGCCCATCCATGCCAGTCAGCGTAAAAGCCGCCCAGTGAAACGGCGCTTTGCGGACATCCATTTCCGACGAAGATAGGTATTGCAATTTCGCCTGACGCAGGGCTTCGGCTTTTGTCATGCCCTTGGAAAGATTGTCATAAAAAGCAGCAAAAAGATCAGCCGTAGACCGATCATTCACAGACCAGTGGCTGGCCACGAGACTCTGGGCGCCCGCATAGGCGAATGCACGCGCCAGGCTCAGCACCCCTTCACTTTGGGCAAAGGAACCAGCCGCTGTCTCGCAGGCGCTGAGCGACACCAGCGAGGCATGAAACCGCTGGGCATAAATTTCCGGCACGGTGAGCGTGCGGTCAGCAAACTCGATACCGGGCACAGCCCGCCCACCCGCGCTGGCGTGTGTACTCAGGTGCAGGGCAGTATAAAAGGGCGCCTTTTTCAAAAAAACATCGGTAGTAGCGGCTGCGCCTTGCAATACGTCGGCGGATAAATGCGCCGGCTTGTCGCGCAGGCTGTTGGGCAGCGGCGCGAGTCCGTCGCGCGCCGAAGTGGCAAACGGTGCGAGGTGCAGCATTCCGCTGGCGGTTGGAGTGGCCAAAGCGGGCTGAGTGAGCAGGGTGGCCGACCAGGCGTACTGCACGGTATGCGAGCGCAACAGGTAAGGCGCATTCCCAAACCCGCCAGTATGCGCCTGCGTCAGCAGCACTTCAAACGGCAGTCGGCACAATCCGCCGTCCGGGATGATGATGAGCGATTTCGCGCTGGAAAGCGCTTCCTGCGGCAACAGTTTTTGACCTAAAAAGTATGCATCCCGAAAGAAGGCATTGGCATCGCGCTCCTGGGCTGTTTTGTCCGAAAGTACCGCAATGAATCGGGCCAAGGAGTTGTCCAAAGTTGTATCGCGCGGCACTTCGTAGGGCGACAGGTTGCCGCGTTGCAGGATGACACATAGGTATCGGTCGCCTGCATCGTGCCAGGAAAGCAGCGCCGTAGTATCTGGCAATGCCTCAGCGATGGTTTTGAATTCTGCTGCCTGATCTGCTTGGGTGTACTGGCGGAACTGGGGATATTCGTTTTGCAGTTTGGTCAACAGTTCGCTGTAAGCCATGCTGGCCCGGAACGACACGACTTGTAATCGGTCAACTTCTGCTGAATCCCGTTCCAATTCTTTCTTCTTTAAATCATTTTCCAGGATAGCAGCCTCCCGGCGAAGGCTTTCTTCACGATCCAGCAAGGTGTCGGGTATGCCCGTTAATGCCAGCGCACGCTGTTGCCGCAGCGCGTCGGAGAGCGCCGTGGCCCGGGTTTGTTCGAGCAGTTCGAAGAGGTGATAAGCGTGGGCAGGACTGTGGTCAGCGGCGTATAATGCTCGGAGGTTGAGCACGGCCGCATTGAGTGCGGGGCGCAGGTTGGCGGCCAGCGCCAGTTTATCCGCATCGTTGCCGTAAGTGCGGCGCAGGCGGGCGGCTACTGCAAAAGCGAGGTCGAAACAATGGGCTGCGCTTATGCCTTTTTGAGCAATGTCTTTAAAAGATGAAGACGAAGTGGTCGCTGTAGGAATGACTGGATTACCAAGCGACAACAACGTTGCTTTTGCCAGTGCCGCTTCCATCGCCTGTGATTCGAGCCATGCTTCATCGAGCGACGGATTGTCGGCAACAATCAGGCTGTTAAACTTTGGGAAGGCCTGCACCAGTGCTTGCTGATAGCAAGTAAGCGCACGGTCGGGCTGTCGCTGCTTTTCCAAAAACCGGCCCCATTCGATGTAGAGTTTGGCCATCTCGCGGCTTTTGAAGGCGTAATTTTTTTTGCCTTCGGCTTCGGCTTGGCGGTAGTAATTTTCGGCTTGGCGGGGTTGATTTTGGCGGGCGGCGATGTCGGCGAGGAGCGTGAGCGTACGAATAAAGTTGTCGGTTTCGGTGGGAGTAGATTGGTAATATTGGAGCGCCGCCTGGGCTTGCCGTTTTGCAGTTGCTATATCGCCACTGCGAAGTGCGAGTTCAGCCTCAATCTTGTTAATCTCAGCTTGGATATTGGCAGGCTTTTTCACTTCTGCCTGTCCCAATCGGCAATATTCCCCGGCACACCGGATGCTGTCCATAAAGAGGCATGTATTCGCCAATAGGCTATAAAGTTCTGCCGTCCAAGTATGCGCAGTATCGTTGCGAAGGGCTGCCTGGAGGTAGTTTTCCGCCTGCTGGTTGTAGGAGTAGCGCTGGTAGACCTGGGCGGCGTTCTTGTAAACATAGGTCAGGGTAGAGCCGTGGTAGCCATTTTTTTCAAAAATGGAAATAGCAGCCTGATAGGCAGCGAGCGACTCCCCATATTGCTCCAACCTACGATGTGAGGAAGCCTTTGACACCCAAAGGCGGCCGATCAGAACTTGGCGACTTGAATCTGCGCCATGTGCTGTTCCTACGCTTGTTAGCACGTCAATCGCATCTTGCAAACAGCGTAAACTTTTCTGATACTCCTTTTTTCCACGATATGCAGTAGCCATACTCAGGGTGTAATCACCATATTTGTCCCAGTTACCTGGTTTTTGAGCCGCCGGAATAGCCTGCTCAAGGAGTACCAAGGCTTCGTCGTATTTCTTTTCAGATAAAAGCCCCTCGACGCGGATGGCAACCGGGTCGAGGGGCGGGTTATTTTGGGGGAAAATATTGGGCAGTACAAGACAGCCCAAGAGGAGGAGCAAGACGAAAAACGGGCGTTTGATCATGTTTTAAGGAACGCGGCACCAATAACTTAGTCATTTTAGGTCAAACATTTTTTCATCAGACAACCCTATTTTTCTGCGAATAGTGGGGCTATTTAAAGAAAAATAGGGGCCGTATGATGGAACAAAGGGTGGCATCAAATGACTAAGTTATTGGTGCCGCGTTCCTAAACAAATGTATCGCCCGCAATTTTACTGTTTTTTACTGTTTCGTTGCCTCCAAAAACTGAAGCCTGCTCCTGCCAGGACCAAACTGAGCAACACCCAGATGGCTGTGAGCCAGCCCGGTCCGGTATCATACCCTTTGCAATTGGTTGACTGAGGAGTAAATACCACCGAGCAGCCTTTGCTATCTGTCACAGTGACTTTGGCCGAGGTCACTTGCCCCATATCAAGTTCGGATTCGGTGGAACTCTCAGATTGTCCGTTGCGAACCGCTTGCCATTGAGTGATATAAGGAGGAGCACCGCCCGTGATGCGCAGTGTCGCATCGCAGTCACGCGGGTCGTCGTCTACATGGAGCGGATTGGGGGGCGTTTTAATTTCGACCCAAGTCTCTGTGGTGCAGCCCTTGCGGTCGGTGACACCGAGGTAGTAGGTGCCCGGCATGAGGCGATCCTGCTTCAGCGTATCTATACGTTGCCGAGGGGGTTCACAGTCCATCCACCTAAACGGCGGAGTACCTCCTTCCACCCAAGCGTGGATATATCCGCCGGAGCAGTTGGAAGCTTGCAAGCCTGCCGCATCTGTTTTGATCTTCATTTCTGCACACACCCCAAAGGATATAGATACATGGATCACTACGCGCTGACAGGTGGCGGGGTTGTTGGCAATCACAATATATTGACTTTGAGTATTGGCGATGTTAGGGATTGCTGCGTCGGGATTAGATTTTTCACCCTTTGGATACCAAATAAACTGGAAATTTTTTGCTACCAAGCTATCGATGAGCCCTTTCAATTCTGAGTTGTCTGCCCAAACAAATGGCGCGCCGGGTTGAGTCGCAAAGCCTGTTGCAATAATGTCAGGCAGTTGAGTGCATGATGCACAGGAATTATTGCATGCGAACGGCGTAATTTCAGGGCTTGTCCAGATTGATGGGTTGCAATCAAATATAATTCTGGCGCGGTTGGCAAGGGCCCGACAGTGCAGGTTGTCGGCAAATGCAGGGAGTTTCGCCCGGAAAGTGATATAACCCATGGTGGCGCTTTCTCCAAACTCCCTACCATAACCCGGTTCGTGGGTGCCACGCAGCAGGAAGTTGCGCTGCCCAATGGTATCAAAAGTGACCACGATAAATCTTTTTGTGGCCATAACTTGCGCTCGGTCACTCGCATGCGATGAGGCAATGAACTCCGGCACCATATCCTTGTCAAAAAGTGCAGTTAGCTCATCGGAGACAACCACTTTCCGCGCAGCCTTTTGACCTTCATTTTGAAACCGAATCGTGTAGGTGATGTACTGATCGCTTTTACAGATGGACTGCAAATCAGCAGTTTTCTCATTGGGATCATGTGAGTAAGCCACCGTATTGCTTGCTGTGTGTACAGCAGTCATGGAAGCATTCGAACATGGATCACCAAGAGAACCAGAGTCGTTTCCATGCGTAAAGGTGAGCGTGGGCGTGGGGTTGAGCGTATCGCGGACAGCGATATTGTTTTTGGCAAAAAACACCAGAAACAGGTTTCGCTGCTCCCTGGGTTGCAAATGCAGATAGGTCCACGTCAGTGCACCTGCATTGCCGGAAAACGTATGATTGAAGGAACTTTCACTGAAATATTTGTCCGTTCGGATATATTTCAGTTTAGTAGTATCGTAGTGGATAATCACATTTCCATGCACCTCGCTCGAACACCCATTTTGTGACGGGTTCTGATAGGTTACAATATAGGTCACGCTGTCTCCTTTTATCACTTTCCGGGTGGATTCGATTTTCGCCCAGCCATTTAAAGCAATGGTGTAATCAACCGTAGAGGCAACAGTGGGTGTCACGGTGGTTGCAGCACGCATGGCTTTGGGTGGTTCGTCTGTGTCCGTATAGTCAAGCGCCGTCATTTCAGTGTAAACGCTTCGCGCTGCGGTTTGGGCGTAGTAGTGCCTGTGTGGCAAGGTGTCCAGATGAACACCCGTACGCAGAGTGATGGATTCTGTGAAACAGGTACCATCGCCTGGGTTGAGCATGATGGAATAACGCTGCGTACCCGATGTCACAAAATATGGCAGGTTGGAAACCACGAAACGCACCGAGTTGTCGGTATCAATATAAGTGCTAAGGGCAGGAGTAGGATTGGGCGGCGGACCACCAAGGGTAAAATAGGTGACGGAAACAGCAGCAACCACTACCACCGGCAGCAACCATTTTTTAACCATGTTTTTCATAGGGGAGCAATAATTTTTTAATAGTGAATAAGAAAGTTTTTAAGGGTTGATGCAGGTAGATCATCCACCCGCATCAACCACTTTTTTCGCAGCATCATTTCTTTTCCGCTTTTCCCCGCCGTATCTGCACAAACGAGTCATACAAGTGCGCCTTCACCAGCATATCCGAGTCGCGCCGGTTGAACTGCTCGAATTTCAGCACTTGCCGACGGCCCGTGCGCACATCGTAAAGCAGGGCGTAGTGGAGCATATTGTATTTCGGTTTGAGCGAGGCATAGGCTACGAGCGGCATACTGGGGTAGAACAGCAGGAGGCTACCGATAATTTTTAAGGCCACAAAGCGGTTCTTCTCCCGGAGCGAGATCGTACCCGTCCAGAGGAAGTAGTCCGTGCCGTATTTGTCTGCAATGGCGTTGATGCGCTCCTGCTCGTGGCCCGGCGTGAGGCTTAGGTCGTATTGTCGGGCCTGCTGCGCAAACCAGTCGTTCAGGAAGCGGATGTCGTTGAAAGCGTCGGTCTGGGTCTCCTTCAAATTGTCCACGTCGAGCATGACGGCTTTCAGGTTGGCTTGCTGGGCAGTCTCCCGGATCATGTCCAGATAGTGCGCCTGCCCTTCTTCGGTCGGCAGGTGCTGCACGGCGTTGTCTTTGCGGGCATCCAGTTTGAGGTAAAATGGGTTGACCACCACAACTTTGGGGATGCCGAGTCCGATTCCTTTTTTCTCTGCCTGCCGCGCGGCTTTGGCAGTTTCGGCTTTCCCTTTTTTTGATTTCAGGTACTTGGCTCGTTTTTCCTGTTCATCGTGCCGTTTTTTGCCTTCGGCAAATGCCTGCTGGAACGCGTCGGTGCTCAGCCAAGGAATGAATGCGCTGCGCCAATAATCTGGACTTTTTGCCTCTTCTTTGCCAGATGCCGTCTTCGATTGGCGTATTTTGGTGTATTTGGATACCGCGGCTTTTTCGGGAACGGTCTGTTGGGCGACTGAATCAGGGACGGCGGCTGTGGAAGATGGGGCTTCCTTCAAAAACTCGTCGAGGTGCTCAAACTGACCAGCCAACTCAGTGAACAGGTCGTCGGTGATGGCCCGGATTTCGGGATCGTCGGGATGCGCAAGCCGCAGTTTCCAACCACAGCGCAAGGCCAGTATCGTGATTTCTTTGGTCTTGATTTTGCTCACAAGGTAATGCACTTGCTGCGACTCGCCCTCGATTTTTTCAAAATCGTTTTCGAAATCATAGTCGCCGTCATTGCTGTATTTCGCATGGATATACAGGGCTTTGAGCAGGCATTTCTGCACATAGAGGTTGTCGGGGTGCAGGTGCAGGAGCAGCGAACTGGTATAAATGGCTTGCGGCACCAACTGGTTTTGAAGGTACAGCAGGGGCAACTCCAGTCGAGCCAGGTCGCGGGAGCGGGTGAACCGCTCTTCCGAAACCAGGTAGTCCTGTTTGCCTTGGTCGGATGCGCTGGTCAGGACGGCGAGCAGGGCTTCGCGGCGCGATTTGAGGTTGGGGTGCGAACGCTCGTCGTCGTCCGCGTCTTCTTGAGCGCCTTCGATGGGCTTCACCTGTTCGAGCCAGTAATCCGACGGCAAGTGGTAGTCATCTGATTCGAGCAAGCCACGGTCGAACGGCTCCACGTCGAACGGCAGGTAGGCGTATTTCAGCACATCAAACACGGTGGAAAGGGTGGCCGTGCGGTAGTCGGTGCGAAGCAGCAGTTGCAGCCCTAGCCGGTCGGCCTCATTCTCCTGGTCTTTGGAGAACGCACACTTCGCCAGCATTTTCTCGTTTACGCCGGAGCGCTTCAGCACCTTACGGTTCTGGGTGTTTTTGCTGATTACCTCAGATTCAAGAAATAGCGACATGGCGTGTCTTTTCTCCACATGGGTGAGCTCATGCGCCAGGATATAGGCCAATTGCGCCTCGTTTTCAAGTTGTGCCAGCAGCCCGAGCGTGACGAACACATCGCCCCGGTCAGTGGCAAACGCATTGACCGAGTAGCTGCGCAGCACATAGACGTGCAAGGCTTGTTTGGTGGGCTGGGCGCGAGCAGCCAGCAGGGTGTTGGCCACTTCGCCCAGATACTTCGACACTTCGTCGTTGAACACCACCCGACCGCTTTGCAGCAGCGCGTCGAGGGCAAAGTTGGACTCCAGCGCAAACCGCTTCTGGGTTTTGGCTTTTTTCCGGGAGCCTTTTTTGGTTTTTATTTTCTGGATTTCACGCTTGTATTTTTCCGTGGAAGTAGTGGTGATGTCCTTCGGGATGTTGCCGCTACACACGAGCGGCTGGTAGTTCTCAGCCGTTTGACCGAAAAGAAACTGCGCAACGAGGAGGGCGCAGCAAGTGAAAATCAGTTTGAATTGCATGGTTGGATGTTTGTTGTGGTTGTGGATTGGACGATTCGGAGATTTGGGCAGTCTCACCAATCAAGTGCTGTGAGCCGAGCACCCGCCAGCCCGTACTGGCGCAGACTACCATCGGGCGCGAACATCCAGAGGTCGAGGTCTCCGTAAAGCGTGGCTGTGCCTTCAGGAGACACCGCGCCAAAGGCCGCGTCCTGGGTTTCTTTGAGCACTGGTTGGGGGCCTTCCAATTCCCAGGCGCGGGTGTAAAAATTCGAATAGGTGCCAAACACTACGTGGTTGCCGGATCGGTCGAGCCGCATCCAATGAGTTGGTTGGTTGCTGGGCAAAAGGGCCGAAAAATCGCTGCTTGTACCGGCCAGTATCCTGACTTTATTGACATAACCGAACGAAAACCCGCTGTAATACCGGTAGGCGACAAACACCCGGCCGTCAGGCGCGAGGGCAACGCTGTTGACCGTTTGCTCCTGCGAACCGATGGGAAAAATGTAGTTCAAACTGGTCGCTTTGGTAGGCACCGCCGGGCCGTGGAACGACAAGACGTTGTTGCGCAGCAGGACGAGGGTACGGTCATTCGAGTGCCAGTCGAACCACTCCACATCATAAGTGTCGGGCACCACTTCAAGGGTAATTCCCGCAGAGTCGGCCACCACGATGTTTTCTCCCGGCACTTGGTAGGCAATGCGGTCATGCGCATAGTTGATGGAGGCTTTTTGAATGCCGAGCGGCGGAGTCTGCAAGATTTTTTGGTGCTGGAGGCCGCGGTCGAGCAGCCGTATCTGGCCATCGGTGACTGCCAGCACTTGGTAGTCCGTTTTTGCCGTTTGCGGTAGTTCGCCGTCCTTTTCGGAGTAGGGGCCTTCATACTGGATTTGGTATTTGGCGCAGCCAGCCAACGCCAGCAGGGCAGCCAGGAGCAAAAAGAGGGGGTGTTTCATAAAAAAATGGGTAGGTGGTTTAAAAAAGGAGGAATCCGATGCCGCATTGGACCATGAAAAGGGAATGCCCGGCCATACGGGTGAACGCCGCTTTTTCAAATGCAACCTGGTTGGGATTGTCGTACCTGTCGTAGAAATCATTGCCGTCGTAGTCCATCCGGTTGAGGGCAAGCGGCACCTGTAGCTCCGCCGAGCCGCTCAGTACAAGTCGGTCGAACAGGATGAGTTGCTGGCCGAGTTCGAGGCCGAGCGTCCAGTGCCGGAACGTAGGCTGGATGCGCAGCGGGGCGTGATGGGTCTCCGCGAACGGCGATCCAAAGGTGGTTCTCTTGTCGAGGATGTCGCCGGTCAGGAATGCCGTGTGGAGGCTGACCCCGCCAAAACTGCCCATCGGCGCAATTGCTCCTTTCGAGGAGTTAAAAAACTGGAGGCCGAGGGACGTGGTGGGGCCGCTGAGCCGGTAGAACAGGTAGTGATCGTCCAGGTAATTTTCTCCATTGCCGGCGTAGAGCGACCGCGTGGTGGCGTTGACCACCATCCCGGTTTGTAAATAGCCGACTCCGAGTGTAAGCGCCTTTTGGCGGTCGAGGGCATACCCGGCTTTGAGGCCGTACATGGCGTTGAAAGCCGTGCCGCCGCCCTTGTTGCCGTAGTGGTTATTGCCCCGGTTGTTGGCCGTAGGGCTGCGCGTGGCAAACATGGAGGAGAGTTCGGTTTTGAGGTAGAAGCGTTTGCCCAGATAACCAGGGGCTTGGGCCTGGACGACCAGATGGGCCGCCACAAGCAGGGGGAAAAGCAACAAATGCTTTTTCATTGAGGGGGAAAGTTGAGGGGTGAGCGTAGATTGGGAACTAAGAACTAAGAACTAAAAACTGGTTGATTGAAATTTTGAGAAAAAAATGGGTAGAATCAGGTTTTGAAAGAGAATCGGGGCGGGCACCAATTTCTTACCCTGCCAAGGCGGATTTTTTTTGTCCAGGCATCCGAAATTATGTATCATCCAAACCGGAGCGACGCGTTGATTGGTTCGGTAGGCACCGGATGTTCGACGGGCGCATGGGAAGAGCAGACGGGAATGCGTTGTTGAGCGATGAAAAAACGCCAGGCTGCGAAGCAGCCCGGCGACCTGTCTTCCGTTTTATCGCTGACACTTGTTGATGCAATAGGCTGTCGTGCCTACCAGGCAAATGGCACAAAGCCCGCAGCTGGCCCATGCCGGTGAAGCCAAACAATCCTTGCACTGCCTCTTGCAGAATAGTCCGAGTCTGGATTGGTAGATACCTCTCAGACATCCAGCGACACACCCCCAGTCTGTTTTTTTTCTTTTTTGTGGAGAAAGAGGAAGGAAGTTTGATCTTCTCTAAAGACGTTTCTACCAATGCAGTCCGCACGCTTTTCTTGTACGTAGCCTGGCTCAGCAGTTGTCCGTCCATGGTGTAAAGCGACATCGTACCTGTGAAGGTTGTGTCATTCTTAGGTTGGTCTGCAGTGTTTTGCACATCAAGGATGAACTGGGTTACCTCAGACTCTCCTTTGAACACTGAAAGTGTCTGCCGACTGTTACCGCCTTTGGGGGATAACATATTGGTAAAGGCTACTTTCAACTTACCCTCTGTATAGGTGGCCACTGTTGTTTTTTCCCATGTCTGGCTTTGATAAGTCTTATTCGGCGACTTGAATCCTTGCCTTTGAGGGGCTGCTTTAATGAGCGCCATTTACTCCTTGGTAGCCTCTTTAGTAGTATATGTTTCTTGCGCACCCACATTGATGTGCGCCAAGAATAACATTGATATACCCAGCAAAAAAAAGTTTTTCATGTTTGAAATTAAGTATTGGTTTCGCTTACTCTCTTCTCGGCTTTTCAGCGTCCGCCGTTTTTGAAACTGCGCATTTCTTCCTCACATCCACCGCACCGCCTTTTTGTTACCCCGTTGTTCCAACTTTTTTTCAAAAAAATTTCCGTGCGTCCCGCCTACCTTCGCCGAAACGAAAGAGACACCCGCGCCATGGCATCCCCCCACCCCGACACCCGCTACATCACCGCTTTGCTCGACAATGACAGCCCCGGCATCGTCGAGATTTACAGCCGTTTTGCTGCCCGCATCCGGCGGTTTGTGGAGGCCAACAATGGCCATGCTGAAGATGCGCGCGATGTGATGCAGGAAGCCCTCCTGGCCATTACCCGACAGGCCCGGCGGGAAGGGTTCGTACTCACCTGTCCGTTCGAGGCATACCTCTACTGTGTATCCCGGGGCAAATGGCTCAACGAACTCCAGCGGCGGCAGCGGGAGGTAACAATCAGCGAAGTCGAGGGATATAACAGTACCGAACACGCCGATGTCCTGGCGGAAGCGACGCTCCTGGAAGCAGATCGCGACCAGTTGTTCCGCCGGTGCTACGAAAACCTGTCCGCTTCCTGCCGCCAAATCCTCCAACTTTCCTGGTCGGGCATGCCGATGGAATCAGTAGGAACACAAATGGGAATAAGTTACGGTTACGTACGCAAGCGCAAATCGGAATGCCTGGCCCAGTTGATCCATCAAATCAAATCGTCCCCCAAATACGCCAACCTTTCATCCTGAACCGATACTATGGGATGACCAAAAAACAAAGTATAAGATTTAGGCGTGATTTGCCGACAAACCTTTTTAAGTTATTCTTTTACCGTCCCTATGGAAGAAATATACGCCCGCATTGAAGATTATCTGGACGACCTGCTGACTCCGACAGACCGAGCAGATTTCGAGGCCCAACTTTCCGCTCATCCTGAGTTGGCAGCCGATCTGGAGCAGGTGCGGGAGGCCCGCGCCCGACTCGCCCGGCAATTGGCGGAGCAAAACGACGACGCAGCACTGACCAAAACCCTGCAAGCCATCGGTCAGCAACATTTTAGCAGCACTGCGACGCCCTCCCCCTCGCTCCGTGCCGCTCAACCACCTTCGTCCAGGCGCTGGTGGCTGGCTGCCGCCGCTGTGATAGCAGCAGCATTTATCACATGGTTGATGTGGCCGAAGGCGGATACACCAGCCCGACTCTATGCTGAACACCGCCGCTTCCCGGAAGCAAATTTCACTTTTAAAGGCAGCGAAAACGCAGCACAATCCCTCCAAACCACGGCCAATTTTTTCAACCAAAAAAACTACACGGCCGCGCTCGGCGGCTTTCAACAATATTTTTCGACCGGCGCTGATAACCTGGAAGCCCGCTTTTTTACCGGACTTTGCCAACTGGAATTAGGAAAAACCGCTGAAGCCGAATCCACTTTTTCTACCTTGCGCGACGGCAGCAGTGCCTGGGCAGGTGAAGCGGCGTGGTACCTGGCGCTCACGCATTTGCGAAGCCAAAACCTGGAAGCATGTGCTGCCATGCTGCGACAAATCAAACCCGGGGAGCCACACGCCGATGAAGCAAGTCGGTTACTTTTGCAGATGGAGCGGCGCTGATATGCCCCGGAGGTCCATCTCCGGAGATTTTATCCTGTGCCCGGAAGCGGACTTCCGGGATACCTAAACCATCGGTTATTCTGGAACAAAATTACCCTAAGGAACGCGGCACCAATAACTTAGTCATTTGATGCCACCCTTTGTTCCATCATACGGCCGCTATTTTTCTGTAAATAGCCCCACTATTCGCAGAAAAATAGTGTTGTCTGATGAAAAAATGGTTGACCTAAAATGACTAAGTTATTGGTGCCGCGTTCCTAATCAACCTACCCCGCACTTCCGGACACCTAAACCCGCCGACTATGCACCAACACATCCTTAGAAATCTCCTTCAACAGGAACTTATCGAGCCTGAAGACGCAGAAAAAATCGCGCTTTTTGAAGAAAAAAAGCCGTTTTCACTGCACTGGGAACTCAAAACCTTGCTCTACATCGGTGTATTGCTCCTGAATGTTGGACTGGGTTTCCTGATTTATGAACACATCGACAGCATCGGCCACGTGGCCCTGATCGCATTGATCGGGGCGATCAGCGCAGCCTGTTTTTGGTATGCCATCCAGCATCGGCGGCCTTTCACGATGGGGAAGGTGGACAGTCCCACACCTTACTACGACTACATTCTGCTGTTGGGCTGCCTCACCTTTCTGATCATGGAGGGGTACTGGCAGTATCAATACCAGATTTTTGGAACGCGCTACGGTTTGGCGACTTTTATACCGATGGTACTGTTTTTTGGTCTGGCCTACGGGCTCGACAACCGGGGGGTGTTGTCGCTGGGTATCACCGCGCTGGCTTCCTGGCTGGGCGTGACGGTAAGCCTTCAGGACTTGCTCTCGAAAAATGACCTCAACAGCACTGTACTGGTCCAAACAGGGGTTTTTTTGAGCGCCCTGCTGGCTGTGATCCCTTTTGTGAGCGAGCGCTACGGGTTGAAAAAGCATTTTTCGCTGACCTACCTCAACTTTGGTGTGCACATCGGTATGATTTCCTGCCTGAGTGGGATGATGTTGCTGGATCAAAAAGCCATCTATTTTCCGCTCCTGTGCGCAGCCGTCGGTTTTTTCCTATGGTATGCCCGGACCAGGGGCTCTTTCTATTTTTTCACGGTAGCGGTGGTGTACGGGTACATCGGAGTCACTTACATGCTGATCTCCTTCACGAGCAGGATGAATTTTGACTTCATGTTTTACCTGTTCTACTTCATCCTGTCCTGCGTCGGAGTCATCTTGTTTCTGACGAATTACAAAAACTTCATCAAAACAGACGCGCCATGATCGCTTACAATACAGCCTGGTTAGACGCCCTGTTAACCAAAGAGACCGCACAGGAATGGCATCAAAAACGCCTGCTTTCTGCTGAAAAATGGAATACCATCCAGGAGCGCAACCCGGCGAATTTTTATTCGCCCAATGTGTTCGTGCGCATCGGACTGGCAATTTTTTGCCTGATTCTGCTGATGGCCGTGATGGGCCTGGCGGCTTTGATCAGTGAGCCGGATTCGGAAACAGGTTTTTCGGCTTTCTGCTTTTTTTGGGGCGTGGTCTGGGTGGTAGTGCTGGAGTTTTGGTCCATCCGATCCGCCCGGCACCGGGGCAGCGGCATAGACGATATACTCCTCTACACCAGTACCTGCATGTTCCTCACGAGCATTTGCAGCCCCTTGCATTACAGCACGTCGATGCTGACCTATTGCTTGATTGCATGGCCCTTTCTGGCGGCAGGCAGTATTCGTTACGCCGACCGGCTGATGGCGGCGGCGGCGTTTGTTTGCTCATTGCTCATCGTTTTGCTGATTGTCAAAGACATCCCTCGTGTCGCACTTTATTTGCTGCCGTTTGCAGGGATGCTGTTTTCGGCAGGTGGCTGGTTTTTTGCCCGGCAAGGACAGAAGCGCTGGGAATGGCGGCATTGGCATAATTCGTTGCTGGTCGTGGAATTGCTGTCACTGCTCACGTTTTGCGCCAGCGGCAACTTCTGGGTAGTGCAACAAGCGGGAGCGGACTTGTTCGGGTTGGAGCAAGTACCGATGGCAGGCTTTTTCTGGATGTTCACGTTCATGATCCCGGCCATCTATATCTCCGGAGGTTTGCTCCACAAAGAGCGCCACTTGCTTGATATGGGATTGGCAGCAGTGGCGGCAGCACTGTTTACTTTCCGCTACTATTTCCACGTGATGCCCCTGGCCTGGGCTGCGGTCATTGGTGGCGCCGTATTGTTTGCTTCGGCCTATTTGGCCATTCGTTATTTGCGTCGCAACGAAGGGGCTTACACCTACGAAGCGCACGCAGAAACATCTTTGCTGCAAGAAGTCGAACAACAACTGTTTGAACAAGGCATCGGTGCCCAGAACCCGCCCGTATCCCGCCAGAAGGAATCTTTTGGCGGCGGAGAATTTGGCGGCGGCGGTGCAGGCGAGGAGTTTTGAAGGTTTCTACTTATTGCACAAAACACATTGGCTGCATGATCACCCTCCTGAATCATTCGAAGTACGGTTTTCTGTTTTTGTTCCTGGCATTGCTGTACCAGCCGGTCATCTCTTGTGCACAAAATGACTCGCTGCCAGCCGTTTTGACCATTATACCCGAGTCGGGCAGCACCCGCGCCCCGCAATTCTCCTTATTTTGCAAGGATCGCTGCTGGTTGGGCAAGCAGGAATTCGATCTTGCGGAACGCCGCTTTGTGCCGAAAGATTCGATCTCCTCCTGCCTTCCGGCTTTTGCCCGGGAGCTCGATTGGATGGCCGACCCTTTTGACACGGACTACTTTTGGAGGTACGACTATCAGCGGGACAGCCAGTATCAGGCGGACAGCCTGATTGTCTGGCGCTATGACCGCTCCACTACCCGACTGGATTCTTTCGTCTCTTTGCTTCGTGGTGTCATGGCCGTCGGAAAGCCCGGTATTTGGGTCACGAACCATCAGGAGTTGGTTTTGCTCGACCGCCGCACGATGCAGGTGCTGAATCGTATGGGCAACCCGGCAGATGGACAACTGATGTATTTGCGTCCCTGGGGAGATGACGTTCTGGTTACGAATCAATGGCTTTTTCACCGCAAGACAAACCGCTACGTCCCGTTCTTTCCGCTCCCAACCGATCTGCAGGATTGCAAATCACCGGCAGATATAGAGTTTGTGGGCAGTGCTTGTAGCAGTATGGTTCGGGAAGACGGCCCACCATCCTGCTACCTGACCGTACCGGACCAACGACCTGTAAAACTGTCATTCGGCTGGCGTTATTATCCCCGCCCCTGTATTTTGGCCGTCAACCTGCCGTTGGTGTGGTTTGACTTTCCCGGAAAAGTAGCAGCTGTGGATGTTACCAACGGTGATAGCCTGGTGTACGCCGGACCTACGGAAGAGCGGTTGCCGGGCGATCAGGACGGCCGTTTTCTGGGGTTCCAATCGGAGCGAGGCCTGTCCTTTTTTGATAAATACACCTGCCAGTTCCGGGTAATCAACAAACCCTATGGCTTCGAAGCCCCCCGTTTTACATCCGACTACCGCTATATCTACCTCACGTATAAAGACCATTGGGAAATCGTCCACTTCTCCGGGCTGGATACGTCTTTTAGCCGTTCTTCGGTGCTGGAGGAATATCAGGCTTTTGAACAGGAACAAGCGGCCCTGCGAAAAAATTTGCCGGAAGATTTTTATCCGCAATACCAGGCTTATTTGAAACTGTACCATCGCTATGGCAACAGCAACAATGCGAAGATCACAGAAGCCTGGAACAATGCCAAAAGCGGGTTAAAATACGGGCTGTATTTTGCCGCAGATACGCTCATGGAACGCATCGCCGGAGATTACGCAGCCGGGCGTTTCGATCCGAGCGTTTCCAGCGAAATTGCCGAAGGGCTTTTTGCATACTGGGGCCATACCGGCGCTTTGCAACCTGCACTCCAGTTGCTTCAAGTACCTGAAAATAAAGAACATATAGAAAACAATATGCAAAGCGGCGGTTGGTTGATAGACATCCTGAAAAACACGAAACATCGCCTCGACAGCGTACAGCAGATAAAACAATCGCCGGACGAACGCCTGTATGCACTGGGGAAAGTGTGGCTCGACTACTGTTTCAACAAGGTTGGTTTCAGGTATAACAGCGATCCCCGGAGGAATTTCGAACAGGCATATACTTACTTCCGCTCGCTCATCAGGCAGTATCCCAACAGTCTCTGGGCCGACAACGCGGCCTATGACACACTTTACTACATTGATTATCAACCCTGCTGTACGGATGACGAGACTCCGCCCGGAAATGATTCGGAAGCGTACAAAGTATTCACCCAGTTTTTGAATGATTACCCTACATCCGACCGACGGCCAGATGTGCTCCTGCGGCTGGCCAATGCAATACAGCGCGGTGTGCACAATGAACGTTTTCACAGGGTCAGTGAGGAACATGCCGCTGAATACCTGCAGATCATCGAAGCAGAGTACCCGGAATTTGCCAGGACTTCCGAAGAATATCGAAAATCGATCGGTTGGCTGAATGCGCGCGCGTGGTCGGGCCGTTGGGAAATGTTCGTTGCCGTCAACCAACCAGTCTATCGCATTTCCGACACCATCCGGGTCAACGTTCGCATCCGCAATAAAAGCAGGACTGATCAAACGCTGGACACTGGTTTTCTTTCCCGATGGCAGGAACGTTTGGCCCTGAATCTCCATCCGGTGCGCGAAAAAGGCTGCGAGGAGTTGTGGGGCGACTTTTTATTGCTGCGCGAAAATGAACCCGTCGGGGTAGAGCCCATTACGCTACCGCCCGGAGGGTATTATGAGGAAACTTTTGTGCTGAGCCATACTTCGGTGACCAAAAACGGCTATCCCGGCAAATTCGATCTTACCGGCAGCCTCACTTATTTGTACTACCTCGAATATCACCACCCGGAATTGACCTGGTTGTGGATGCAAGCCCGGACAGGGGGCTCATTTCGAATTGAATAAGGAAATTATGGTTCGAAGCCCCTTTTACTTACTTTTGCTGTCTCTCTCAACTTATCTTGCTCCACGCAATTTTGTTTCACACAACGACACGACGACACAACGCGATGTGTACTTCAAGCATCAATATCGTTGTGTCGTTGTGTCGTTGTGTGAAACAAATTTTTTAACTCACCACCACACAACAACATGACTTTCAAACATTGCTTTACACTCTTACTCAGCCTGTTGGCCACCAGCCTGATGGCTCAAATCAAAACCCCGGCATCCAGCCCTACGGCCACCCTCACGCAAGCCGTCGGCCTCACCAAAGTGACCATCGAATACAGCCGCCCGTCGGTAAAGGGGCGAAAAATATTCGGTGACCTGGTGCCATTTGACAAAGTGTGGCGCACAGGTGCCAACCAGATCACCACCATCCAGTTCGATAAAGACCTGATGCTCAACGGCAAAAAAGTGGCGGCTGGTTCCTACGGGCTTTGCACGGTGCCTGGTATAAAAAGTTGGACGATCGTACTGAACTCGGACGACAAACAATGGGGCGCTTACGCCTACGATGCTAAAAAGGACGTGCTGCGCTTCGACGTGAAGCCCGAGAAACTGGGAAAGCTGGTCGAGCATTTTACCATTGCCTTCGATAAGTTTACACCCACTGCTACCGATGTCGTGCTGAGTTGGGAAAAAACGGCCGTCCGCTTTCGCATAGAACACGACCCGCATGAGCAAATCATGGCCGCGATCCGCACCGAAACCGCCAAGCCCGATGCCAAGGCAGATACCTATGCCTCGGCCGCCGAATATTATCTGGAAAAAAACATTGACCTGCCCCAAGCTTTCGCGTGGGCCAACAAGATGATCGAAACAGATAAAAACTGGTGGTCTTATTACCTCCGCGCCGACATCGCCGCTCACCTCAAAAACTGCGATCAAGCCGTCGCTGACGCAAAAACAGCCCTCGAAGGCGCGACCAAGGACAAAGACACGTCGTACATCAAGAAGTCCAACGCCATCATTCAGTCCTGCGGGAAGAAATAAGAAAGGTATCCTACCCGATCATTTCATCCATATCCGAAAGTTTGCCAAAGCGCCGAAGCGTGGCGAAGTGCGAACGCAGTGCATGACCAAACGAGCGGTGTTCGAGATAAGGCACATTGAACTCCGTAGCGGTTTGCTGTACAATGCCTGCAATCCGTGGATAGTGCAAATGGCAAATTTTCGGAAACAGGTGGTGCTCGACCTGGAAATTCAAACCGCCGACATACCAGGACAACAGGCGGTTATCGCGGGAAAAATTAACGGTGGTATTCATCTGATGAACTGCCCATTCATTTTCAATGATCCCCTGCTCGGTTGGTTGCGGAAAAGTAGTTTCCTCCACCGTATGAGCCAGTTGAAAAATAACGGTCAGGATCACACCGCCGATCATGTGCATGAGGAGAAAACCGATCACAATCTCCCAGACAGGAAGACCAGCCCAAATGGGTAAGGCCAGGAACACAAAAAAGTAAGCCACTTTGATCGCAATGATCTTGGCCAGGAGCACCCTGTTTTGCGGAGCGGTATTTTTGTTGACCCCGTTGCGCCTATAGCGAACAAACTGCAAAAAATCCTTTGCCGTCACCCAGTACAGCGAGACGAGGCTGTAAATGGCCAGCGCGTGCAGCCATTGGAACCGATGCACAGATTTTACCTCCGTATGGGGGGAAAGGCGCAAAGCCGGTTTGTCGGCGATGTCGTCGTCATAGTGTGCGATGTTGGTGAAGGTGTGGTGCAGCGTGTTGTGCTGTATTTTCCAGTTGAAGATGGAGCCGCCGAGCAGATAGAGCGAGTATCCGACCAGCGCATTGATTCGTGGGTTGCCGGAGAATGCGCCGTGGATCGCATCGTGCATAATGCTCATGCCCACACCGGCCATGGCCACCCCCATGAGCACCCACAGCGCCAACGCCCAGGCAAAAGCAGGTTGAAATAAAATAATCGCGCCCAACGGCAACAAGTAGGCAGCAAGCAGGACAATGGTCTTGATCACAATTTCCCGGTTGGCGTATTTTGACAAGTTGTTGTCTTTGAAATACGAATCCACGCGGGCATTTAAAGTATTGTAAAACTGGGATTTATCGCGGGAAATAAAACGAATTGGCTTGATTAACGCCATGGAGAGACGAGACATTGTTGACACCAGAACAGCGCCAAAGTGAAATGATTGGACGACAAAATACTGCAAAGTTTCCAGTCAAGGTCTTTATTGTGAAGACCGTAACAATATGACAGACTCAGATTTTCAACCCACGAATTCATTCGTGGGTTGAAAATTCGGGAGGACTCATGATCTGCTTTACCACAGCAGCATCACTTCCCTTTCTTCACACCACCTCCTTTAAAACCACTTCCCTTGGCACTTGAATTGCCGAATTTGGGGGATACAAATTTGTTGTTGCCTTTGTTAAAAGGGCTGATGGTGGTTTTCTTTGGAGTAGAAACTTTCGGCTTTTTCACCTCTGCGGGCTGTTCGTTCGCAGGCAGGTCATTTTTTTCTTCAGACATAATTTTATGTTTTTAGCATTTTAATGAGACTGCAAAATTAAGAGCAGAAATAAAAAAACCAACCCGACTGTTGCATCTCTTGTCAATTTTGACAAACGATGAAACGTCGAGTTGGTTCAACTTTCCAAGTGTTTTTAATCTTTTAGGAACGCGGCACCAATAACTTAGTCATTTGATGCCAACCATTTTTTGATCAGACAACACTATTTTTCTGCGAATAGTGGGGCTATTTAAAGAAAAATAGCGGCCGTATGATGGAACAAAGGGTGGCATCAAATGACTAAGTTATTGGTGCCGCGTTCCTTACCGACGTCTGACAGAAAGTGCGTCGGCTGTTCCTTAAAAGAACAGAATGCCAGTCACTGCCAGATCCATGTTGATATTGCCCTTGGCAGTCACATTGAGCCCAAGCAAGTTGAGCGTCGTGGAACTCAGAATATTCAACTGAAGCTCACCATTTGCCTGAAGGCTGCCGTCGCTGCCTGCTTTATAGGAAATGAAATGCAGTTCATAGGCACCGCTTTCGAGAAAGGACAGATTGAAATCCCCGTCCGATGCGACCACAGAGCTGGTCACAGCGTTTTTGAATTGTACGTCTGACGCACCCTGCGGGAATTTTTCAGTCACGTTGTAACTTCCTTTGGTATAGGCGTAAACGATTATTTTTTCACTGCCAGACACGCCATCCGTGCAGTCACCCGTAATGCTTCCAGTACTTGCTTTGTCCAACAAACGGACAGCGGCTTTGAGTTCAGGGTCGGTGACAAACTGAAAATCAGTCGTAGAGGCTGATTTATACACGATGGATTTGCGAAGATCCATATCCACGATCGCTTCCGTTGTTTCGTTCGCCTTGGTGGCAAAACTCCCCTGTGCTTTTACCGCCAACTGGCTTCCACCTTCGAGTTTTCTTTTAACCCCCTGTGCATCCAGTACATAGCAGCCCGGGCTTATGCCATTGGCATCCGTTTCGGTATTCAGCACCAGCACGACTTCTTTATACGTCCCGGCTTTGAGTTCACCCTCGCCCAGCAATTTGGTTTGACCTTTTTGGAAAGCCAGGAGGTCGAACGTGGTTTTGCCATCAAAGCCTGCCCACGATTTGCCGTCTACCAGCACGTCAACCACTGTGATGAACACTCCTTTGACATTGGGGTCATCAGTGGGCGCATCGGTCATTTCGAGCCGTGCCCGTGCGGCACTGTCACTCGGAGTGATATCTGGATCTTTCAGGCACGATGACACAACAAATGTAACCGCGACGAGCAGCAGCATTGCTTTAACGCCTGCAATTGACTTATCTAACATAATGATTATAATTTTTGTGAGTGATGAATGGTAGTAGTGTGGTAGAATAAATAGGTAGGACTGAAGTAGGAATAAGATGGTTTTTGGGGACCGGGTGGTTCTTGGGTCTATTCCAACAACTAAATTTTATCCTCTGTTAAAATAGAAATGCATGCCCATTGTGAAGTCCCATGCAGTCGTAAGCGTTCGGGTGGATTGGCGGGAACCATCCACGTTCAGCAGGTTTCTGCTAATACCGTAGTTGTATTTCACTTGTGTTTCCAAGGAAACTTTTCCGTTGGAGAAGATGGAATAACCCGGGCCTGCACCGAATGTCGCAAGGGTCGTATTGACGGTTTGATCTTGTGCACCGTCAGAAATTTGCGTTTTGGATCTGCCGTATCCGTACACAGCACCCAGAAAGAAAGCCTGGTCGCCTGCAAATGGCAGATACACCCGGGTGTAAGGGCCAAAAAGCAGTTTATTGTCCGATGTCTGCCCCGTTCCGTTCGTGTTATCGTTGTTGTCCTTGGAAGAGCTTACTATATAATCCATCCCCAAACCAAATACAAAGTTGCGGGTGATGAAATATCCTATGGCGGGGGTCAGGTGGAGTTGGTAGGCTTGATTGCCCCCTTTCTGGACAGTCCCTCCGTTGTCAATCTGTATGGTGGTGACAGAGTTGACATATCCGAAACCGGATCCAACGGTAAAGTTGCCGCGGTTAAGCGCATCGTTTTGAGATTGTAGCGTAAATTGGCCCAGCATTAAAAATACTGCCAGTGCAACCGAGGTGCGAAGTGCGGATTTCATGCTTATATTCGTTTTATAGAAGGTGAAAAGAAGTGTAGTTCAGACTAACCAATAAAAAAGGTCGTGCCCATCCAAAAGGGTTTACTGCTCTTTTCTAATGAGTATTTTTTTACTCAGATTGGGGCGCAGTGAACATTTTGTATGGAGTAAACACCTTTTTAAAAGATTGCCCACCACATTTCGGGTATGGAGAAAGAGAGAAGTTAATTTTTCACAGAATCAACATTCAAATTCCTGTCTTGCCTTTGCTACCTTTGCCCCCCGAAATGAAAAAGCGAACATTCTGTCCATTCACTTCGGTCCTGCCGGAAACTGATTTTTTGAATCAGTTTCCGGCATTTTTTTAACCTGCCAGTACCACAAACCACAAAACCTTCAGATCAGCAACCAGCAACCGACGAGTTATGCCACGCGACACATCCATCCAATCTGTCCTCATCATCGGCTCCGGCCCCATTGTCATCGGCCAAGCCTGCGAATTCGACTACTCTGGCACCCAGGCCAGCCGATCCCTGCGGGAAGAGGGCATCAAAGTGAGCCTGATCAACTCCAATCCGGCCACCATCATGACGGACCCCGTCACGGCTGACCATATCTATCTGTGGCCGCTTACCCCGGAAAGCATCGAACAAATCCTGCGGGAGCATCAGGAAAACCTGGAATTGCCTGCCATTGACGCTGTGCTGCCTACCATGGGCGGACAAACGGCACTCAACCTCGCCATTGAGTGCGAAAAAATGGGCATCTGGGAGCAATACGGCGTGCGCATGATCGGAGTAGATACAAAAGCCATCGAGACCACCGAAAACCGCGAGGAATTCAAAAAACTTGTCTTGGGTTTGGGCTTGTCCGTTGCGCCCTCCTACATCGCCAATTCTTTTCTGGAAGGCAAGGAAGCCGCGCAAAAAATAGGATTTCCGTTAGTAATCCGCCCCTCGTACACGCTCGGCGGCACCGGTGGCGGTCTTTGCATGAAAGAAGATGAGTTCGATGAAGCGCTCAAACGCGGCCTCAACGCCTCCCCCACCCACGAGGTGCTGGTTGAAAAAGCCGTATTGGGATGGAAAGAATTTGAGCTCGAACTCCTGCGCGACCACCTCGACAATGTGGTCATCATTTGCACGGTCGAGAACCTCGACCCGATGGGCATCCATACCGGCGACTCTATCACGGTGGCCCCGGCCATGACACTTTCTGATACGGCGTATCAGGACATGCGCAACCAGGCCATCCTGATCATGCGGGCACTCGGCAATTTCGCCGGCGGGTGCAACGTGCAGTTTGCACAAAACCCTGTGGACGAACACCTGATCGCCGTCGAAGTAAATCCCCGGGTGTCGCGTTCTTCCGCGCTGGCCAGCAAAGCCACGGGGTATCCGATTGCAAAAATCGCCGCCAAACTCGCCATCGGCTACTCACTCGATGAGTTGAAAAACCAGATCACCAAAACCACTTCAGCCTATTTTGAGCCGACTTTGGACTATGTGATCGTAAAAATGCCGCGCTGGAATTTTGACAAATTTCAAGGCGCCGATCACCGACTCGGACTGCAAATGAAATCCGTGGGTGAAGTGATGGCCATCGGTCGCTGCTTCAACGAAGCCTTGCAAAAAGCCTGTCAGAGCCAGGAGAACAACCGCACTGGCCTGGGCGCCGATAAAAAAGAATGGCTGCGCACCGACGACATCATGGAGCGCCTAGAAAAAGTATCGGACGACCGGATTTACCGGGTGAAAGATGCGCTGCGCCTGGGCATTCCGTCCAAATCCGTCCAAAAGTTCACGGGCATTGACCCCTGGTTCATCGGTCAGATCAAAAATTTGGTCAAAATGGAGGAGCAACTGCTGCGCTACAACGTGCCGGAGGACATCCCGACCGAGTTTTTTATCGAACTCAAAAAGAACGGTTACTCCGACGCACAGATCGCGTGGCTGCTACGCATTGACGAAAAACCCGTGACCCGCGAGCGCAAAAAACGCGGCATCCGGCGGGTGTATAAAATGGTGGATACCTGTGCGGCTGAATTCGAGAGCACGACCAATTACTTCTACTCTACTTTTGAGGGGGTTACTACGGAGGGATTGCGTTTAGAGGCATCCCGTTTACTAAACCTTGAAGGCTTGGTAAACGTAGAACGTACAGAAGCCATTGGAGCGGGCGCCAAAAACGAAAGCATCCCATCTGACAGGAAAAAAATTGTGGTGCTCGGTTCCGGCCCCAACCGCATCGGACAGGGCATCGAGTTCGACTACTGCTGCGTACATGGGTTGCTGGCCGCGAAAGAAGTGGGTTACGAGGCGATTATGGTCAATTGTAATCCGGAAACCGTATCCACCGATTTTGACATGGCCGACAAACTCTACTTCGAGCCCGTCTACTGGGAGCATCTGGAAGAAATCCTGGAACTTGAAAAACCCGATGGCGTCATCGTGCAACTCGGCGGCCAGACGGCCCTCAAACTCGCCGAGAACCTCCATAAAAGCGGCTACAACATCATCGGCACGAGTTACGACAGCATGGACATCGCCGAAGACCGGGGCCGCTTTTCCGAACTGCTGCACCAACTGGAGATTCCGTACCCGAAATTCGGCGTGGCCCACGATGTGGATGCCGCGCTCGACATCGCCAAGCGCCTGCCCTATCCGCTGCTCGTGCGGCCCAGTTACGTGCTCGGCGGCCAGCGCATGAAAATTGTGATCAACGACAACGAACTGGAGCGCCAGGTGCTGACCATTTTCAAACACCTCCCCGACAACCGGGTGCTGATTGACCAGTTCCTCGAACGCGCCAAAGAAGCCGAGATTGATGCCATATTTGATGGCGACGAGATCCACATCATGGGCATTATGGAACACATCGAACCGGCGGGCATCCACTCCGGTGACTCTTCAGCGGTGTTGCCGCACTATTCGCTCGGCCCCATTGTGATCCAGAGCATGGTCGAATACGCTGAAAAGATCGCCCGCGCCCTCAACATCAAGGGCCTGATTAACATCCAGTTCGCCATCAAAAACGACGAGGTATTCGTGATCGAAGCCAACCCGCGGGCTTCGCGCACCACGCCGTTTATCGCCAAAGCATATAAGGTGCCCTACCTGAACATCGCTACCAAAGTGATGCTCGGTACGCACAAACTAAAGGACTTCGACATCAAACACAACCTGGAGGGGTATGCCATCAAAATTCCCGTGTTCTCGTTCGATAAATTCCCCAATGTGGACAAGCGCCTGGGGCCGGAGATGAAAAGTACAGGCGAGGCGATCTACTTCATTAAGGATTTGAAAGACCCGTATTTCCGAGAGTTGGAAAGGAATCGGAGTATGTATTTGTACAATTAAAAACCTACTTTTGTATTAAAAAATGGCACGGCTTGACCTCTACCATGACTTGGTAAAGTCAGCACTTCAAAATGAAGGCTGGCACATTACACACGATCCATACCGGATGAAGATAGAGGAAGTGAGGTATGAAATTGGTATTTGATGTTGAAAATCAAACTATTGTCAGATGGATAAGATAACCAAGTACCAGCAAATACTTACAGAATAACTTCGTGAGTACGCTTCGATACCAGATGCCAATCCATCTGGTGTAGAAGAAAAATTGATTATTGATACTCAAAACAACCACTTTCAGTTGCTTTCTGTGGGCTGGCAAAAATCCAGTTTCATCTTTGCCGCCACTTTTCATTTTGACATCATTGACGGTAAAATCTGGATTCAACAAAACAATACAGAACGGTTCGTAGCGGATGAACTGATAGAACGCGGTGTGGATCGTAAAGATATTGTGTTGGGCTTTCAGCCTTCTTATGCGCGTCCGCATACAGGGTTTTCGGTAGCGTGATATGAAATACAGGTTGCTTCATCCCTGAGTGCTTCGTCGGATCAAGGTGGAGCATTTCGCTTTGACCCATGCCCGCAGGCTTTCCGAAGATGAAATAAGAGAAGTGCCCGATTACGGCATAGATATGTTTTTGAACTTTGACTCCTTTATCCCGGAATGAATCTGCATCACAACAACATCGTCCCAGAATGCTATGCTGACACTGTATTGGTAGAAAGGTTGGGATTTAAACGCCCCAATCATGGCCTGAACAGTAACATTTCAAATGCCCTCAAAACAATAAGAGCCAGCCGACCCAACCAGCAAGTTGTGGGCATCATTGATAGTGACAGAGGAGATGGAGAAAAACTTTTAGAGGACTTCGAACTGGTGGAGGAGCAGCATGAGATCAAGAAGTATATCCGGGGAAATCATACCGTACTTGTTCTCTGTCCAGCTTTCGAAGGCTGGGTTTTCGAGAATGCTGCCAAGAAAAATATCGATCCAGCCGACCACGGTTTTCGTACGCCCAAGTATTTTAAAAAAAAGTGCAAGGACATAAGGAACGCGGCACCAATAACTTAGTCATTTGATGCCACCCTTTGTTCCATCAGACAACACTATTTTTCTTTAAATAGCCCCACTATTCGCAGAAAAATAGTGTTGTCTGATGAAAAAATGGTGGCATCAAATGACTAAGTTATTGGTGCCGCGTTCCTAAACGCGAAAAGGAATCAGGAATTGAAACAATTCCTCAACACCCTCAAGCAAAAGAACGCCCCCGGCTTTGCCCAACTCAAAACCTGGATTTGTGAAGGCGCGGGCATTGAAGAAGAGATTTGAGCCGTGCTTCTATGGGTTGGGAAACACCCAAAATTTATCCCCCCCCGAAAAATCTCTACAAAAAACTTATAATCAGCGGTATATGCAAAACCTCCTCCCCCTACTCATCGCTCTCTTCGCCGGGGCTATCCTGCCCGTGCAAGCCGGACTCAACGCCCGAATGGGTCAGATCGTGGGGCAACCCGTTGTATCCGCCATCATCTCGTTTGCAGTGGGATTAATCGGTTTGCTGGTGTACATGCTCGCCTCGCGGGTACCGCTTTCTACTTTTTCATTGGCCGCCCAGGCACCGAAAATGCTGTGGGTCGCCGGACTACTGGGAGCATTTTATGTCACTACCATGGTGCTGCTGGTGCCGAAACTGGGCATGACCCTGGCATTTGGGGTCGTGATCGCCGGACAAATGCTCGCCTCGCTTGTGATGGACCACTATGGCTTGCTGGGTGTACCCGTGCAACCGGTGTCACTGTTGCGGGTCTTGGGCGTAGTGTGCATCGTGGCAGGTGTGGTGCTGGTCAGGAAGTTTTAATGTACCGGCTGCTTTATCTGCCGGATGTCTGGGGGGTATTTCCTATTAAAGATTAGAGCGCGTGTGATATTTGGCCGACTGCTTACCTGATTAAATCCCTGCTATTTCGCCAACTGCTTTTTCAATGCCCCCGCTTCTGCAAAATACGGATGTCCCGCATCGGAAAGCAACCGGTCCAAACGCGACCGAAAGTCCACCGTATCAGCCCGCCCATCTGCCAACCCCGCCAACAGCAAATACCAGTCTGCCTCTTCAGCCCAGGGCTGTATCCGGCTGTCCGAAACGGCTGCAAACGTGTGGGCCGCTTGCCCAAACCGCTTCAACTTGAACTGTGCGTGTGCACGAAACGCCTGTGTACGAATGAATTGCGGGTCGCTGGTGGTGACATTGCGCAGCGCGGTCAGCACCGCCGCCCAATCTTTTTTTTGCCAGGCCGACTGCGCGGCCCCGAACGGGTCATCGGGCATTTCCGCCCCTCGCAGGGTTTCAAAATCGGGATCGTGGTAAAGGCTGAGCGCCATGGCCAGGTGTCGGGCAGGCTGGGCGTTGGGAACGGTTTGCGGAGGCACTTGCACCGGGGTATGGTTGACTTGCGGACTGGACGGTGAGGTATCCACGGGAGGCGACGGCCCGGCTGGTTGGCTGGCTGGCGCAGGTGAAGCAGGGCCAGGAATGCGCACGACCCACCAATAAATGCCAATTGCTGCGATGATCAACATCGCGGCAATCACCCAGGCGGGAACTTTAAATTGCCGGGCGCGGGTCTTTTGACCCGGCACATTTTGACCTGTATCCGGCGGCGGATCGCTGCGCAGGCACTGCATCTGGTCGCGGATGCGCTGTGCGATCAATGCTTCCGACACCTCGAACTCCAGGCGGCGCAACTCGACCGCTTGCGCCAAGTCCGCATCGTCGAGCAGGGCCTGCCGCAGGACCGCTGACTCCGCATCCGACAGTTGGCCCGAGAGGTACTGCTCTATCTGATCGTACAGCACTTCGTTATTTTTCTTCATTCCACCGGATGTCTAGTTGTTCAAGAAGGTCGCTGCGCCCGATAACGAACGCTTTGAATTTTTCACGGCATCGGTAGGTATATTTCTTCGCCATTTCCGGGCTGCTCAGGCCCAGTTCGTGCGCGATTTCTTCATTGGTGAGCGAGAGTTTGTACAGCGCGAGCACTTTTTTGCAATGGTCGCCGATTGCCTCCAAAATGCTGACAACCAACTGTTTTCGTTCGTTTTGCAGGGCGATGCGTTCCGGGTTTTCGGTTTCAGGCAGGTCGTAATCGGGAGAGAGCGGCACTGGCCGGATACCGCGTTGCCGATTGAACCACCACTGCTTGGCGATGCCGAGGAAGTAGGTTTGCAGGCTGCTGCCGCCCCGAAACCGCCCCTCGCGCAGGTTGCGGTCGAACAGAATGAGCGTTTCCTGAAACACGTCCTCCCCCGCCGGCTCATCACCTCCTTCGCGGGAAACGTGGCGCAGCACCCACTCTCGCCAGCCCGACTGCCGGTAGAGATAGGCAAACGTTTCCTCCCGTTGCTGTACGGTGCCGAGCAATGCTCGGGTGATTTGCTCATCGGTACGTCCGGCCGGATTTTTCAATGACTGCTGCGTTTGTTCGGATACCGGTTAGGCGGTGCCCTGAGGTGATCACTTTTTTTTGTTTTTGCGGGAATAGGCGGTAAAAGTAGCGTAATGTTGCTGACGATATTTCAGTCGACCTTGCTTTTTTGACATTGCGGCTTCGTTTGGCGGGTTCAGCGTGGGTACTTTTGGGGGATGGAGAGAACAAAGGGATGGTTTGCTTTTAGGCGACTGCCAGGCTCAGACATCACTTTTCTAAAACATACCAACGACATGAAAAAATCACTCTTATTGTTTGCCCTGCTGCTGCTCACCGGGCAAAGTTTTGCTCAAATCGTGGACTCTGCGGCGGTAGCGAAGCAGGTGGACAGTTTGATACAGGTGGCAAGGGTGCTCACGGGCAAGCGGGAGATTGACAAGGCTTTGGAGGTGGGTGCGGTGGCGGAGAGGTTGGCGTTGGAGCGATTTGGTAGGGAGTCGGCGGCGTATGGGAGTGCCTGTTTCATTCATGGCGGGGTGCTTCATGCAAAGGGCGTATATCCTGAAGCAGAAAAATGGTATCTCGAAGTAAAAGCAATTCGAGAAAAGGTATTGGGGAAAAATCACCTTGACTATGCCAAAACCCTAAACAATTTGGCAAATTTGTCCGAAGCCATGGGCAATTATGAGAAGGCCGAAGTTCTCCACCTTGAAGCCAAAACCATCCGAGAAAAAGTCTTAGGGAAAGAACATCCCGATTATGCCAGAAGCCTCAGCAACTTGGGATCATTATACTTTTACTGGAGTGCTTTCGAAAAATCCGAGTCCCTTTTTCTTGAAGCCAAGTCTATCATAGGAAAATCTTTGGGAAAGGGTCATCTCGACTATTCAGGCGTACTGAACAACTTGGCAGGCGTGTATTGGAAAATGGGTGATTATGAGAAAGCCGAACTGCTTTACCTCGAAGCCGTTGCTATTCGAAAAAAATCTCAGGGCACAGAACACCTTGAATATCGGCAAAGCATAGACAATCTTTCGGTTTTGTATTCTAAAATTGGCAACTATGAAAAAGCCGAATTACTCAATCTCGAAGCCCAAGCCATTCTTGGAAAGACATTGGGCAAGGAAAACCCTGACTATGCAAACAGCCTGATCAACCAAGCCTATGTTTTTTTTGAAAATGCCCGTTATGATAAATCTGAGCCGCTTTACCTCGAAGCTAAGACCATCCGAGAAAAAGCATTGGGAAAGAAGCATCCAGAATATGCCAATATCTTGAACAGCTTGGCTATTTTGTATTGGGTTTTCAACAATTTCGCCGCTGCCAAACCCTACCTCTTATAAGCCACCTCCATCGAAAAGTCCCTCCTCCTCAAAGCCACCCATCACCTCTCAGAGCGCGAACTATCTTCCTACACCCGAAAATTTGCTGAGGATTTAAACCAACCCTACTCCGCCCATTTTCAGCCCGACATCGCTGGCCCCTGCTACGACAACGTCCTGTTCCACAAAGGTTTTCTCCTGAATGCCGCCACAAGAATCAACAGCCCGATCTTACACGACTCCGCCGCCACTGAAACCTTCTACCTCCTCAAATCATACAACCGCCGCTTAGCCACCGAGTACAGCAAGCCCATTGCCGAACGCAAAGGCGTAGAAGAAATCGAAGCCAAAGCCAACGACCTCGAAAAAGAACTTGCCCACTCCGTGGCAGGTTACGGTGAAGCCCTGAGGCAGGTCAAGTGGCAAGAAGTGCAAGCAGCCCTCCAACCCGGCGAGGCAGCCATCGAATTTGTGCATTACCGGTTTTGGAACAAGAAGCAGACCGACAGTGTGATGTATGCGGCGCTTGTGTTGTCGGCCGGAGTAGAACCGCCCCGGTTCATCCCGCTTTTTGAAGAAAAACAACTCGAATTGCTGCTGCAACGCGGCGCAGCGCCTTACGAAGTACACATCAAATCGTTGTACGCCTACTCACCACCCGGGACGGGGAAGTCGCAAAAATCGCTCTACCAACTGCTTTGGCAGCCGCTCGAAACAGCATTAGGGACTACAAAGACAATCTATTTTTCGCCTTCAGGCCTGCTGCACCGCCTCAGCCTTGCCGCCGTCCCGGTCTCCGCCACGGCCACACTTGCCGACCGCCACACGCTGGTGGAAGTCGGTAGTACCCGCTCGCTGGTAGTAAAATCTCCGCTTCCGGCAGACCTCGGTGGAGCAGGCTTCCTGTTCGGCGGCATCCAGTACGACATGGATTCCACCGCCGTCATCCAAGCCAATACGGCCCTGCCGACCACCACGCTCGCCGAACTGCGGAGAGCACTGAGTTTCTCGCAAACCGACTCTACCCTGCGGGGCGGCAGTTGGAAGTACCTGCCCGGCAGCGAAAAGGAAGTGGCCGACGCAGAAAAAATCATGCAGGAAACCGGCCTGCCGGTGCATACGACTCGGGGCTACGCTGCCACCGAAGAGGCGTTCAAGCGGATGAGCAACCCTTCGCCGCGCATTTTACACCTCGCCACGCACGGTTTCTTTTTCCCGGACCCCAAACATGAAAAAGTGAAGATACAAGGCACTGACCCTGTGTTCAAATGGAGCGACAACCCGCTTGTCCGCTCCGGGTTGATCCTGGCGGGCGGCAACCACGCCTGGAAAACCGGCCAGCCGCTCAAGCCCGGCATGGACGATGGCATCCTGACAGCCTACGAAATCTCGCAGATGAACCTTTCGAACACAGAACTCGTCGTGCTTTCCGCCTGTGAAACTGGCTTGGGCGACATCCAGGGCAACGAAGGGGTGTATGGCTTGCAACGGGCTTTCAAAATAGCCGGGGCGAAATATGTGATCATGAGCCTCTGGCAAGTGCCCGACCAACAGACCGCGCGACTGATGACTGCCTTTTACAAAAAATGGCTGACCGAAAAAATGACCATACCGGAAGCGTTCCGCGCCGCACAACAGGAACTTCGGGGACGGGGGTTTAACCCGTTTTACTGGGCGGGGTTTGTGCTGGTGGAATGAGCGCAGTCATTTTGAACAGCACAAGTTCAATTTAAATAACAGATAACCAATAAATTAAAACTTGTTTCAGCCATGGCAAGCCGTTTGTTTTTGTTCGTTTCTCTGCTGTTTTTCTTACAAAAAACAACCGAAAGTCAAAGCCGGCGCTGGGTCGTTGCAGACACTGCATGGGCCAATCAGATATTCCCGAGAGCCACCCTCCTGGCCGAAGGCAATCAGGTCGGAGATACAGACACTGCCTGGGTATTGTTTAACCAGATTCTCGAAGTATATGGATCCACCGTAGGGCTGAATTTTGAAGTGCCTTATGATGCTATTCGGCTGAAGGGTTTCATCCGGTATTGGGAAGGCGATTATTCCGCTGCCGTTCCACTTTTGCACCATTGCATTGGCATGGGAAAAAAGATTTTCGGTCCTCGTGGTCGCGCCTTAGGAACGCGGCACCAATAACTTAGTCATTTTAGGTCAACCATTTTTTCATCAGACAACACTATTTTTCTGCGAATAGTGGGGCTATTTAAAGAAAAATAGGGGCCGTATGATGGAACAAAGGGTGGCATCAAATGACTAAGTTATTGGTGCCGCGTTCCTTAGGCTCCGTGTACGCTGATCTGGGCACCACCTACGGGCAACTCGGCGAATTCGACCAGGCACTTTTTTTTAATGAAGCACTCCAAACCCGCCTGAAACACCTGGGAAATTATCATTATCGTGTCGCAGAAACCTACAACAACATCGGGGTGTGCTTGCAATTCAGGGGCGACCTTTCAGGCGCGATCGAATGCTACCTCAAGGCCATACAAATTAATGAAGTCCTGATGAAACGAGGGGCGATAGAGCCCCATCAACTCGCCTCCGATTATCGCAATGTCAGTATTGCTTTGTCAGAACAGGGCGACACGGAACGCGCCATCGCCTTTCTTCATCTTGGGCTGCAAACATTGGGAGCAACCACTACGGGGGAGGAATCCGAAAGGATGAGGGGGCTTCTTTGGAGGGGCTTGGCCGGGTGCTTTTCCTCTCTGGGCGACGATTCCAAATCAATCGTTTTTTACGAAATAGCAACAGCGCATTTTCAAGCCAATGAGATGGAATTCAGCCCCGAAATTGGGTTGTGCTACGCCAATTTAGCCGTTGTTTACAACGCACTTAACCAACAAAAGGAGCAAGAAATCTACCTTCAAAAAGCCTTGCAGGTTTGGGACACCATCCATCAGCATGAATTGCCCGGGCCGGTTTCTGACATTCGGTTCATTGCAAGTGCTTACAAAACATGGGGCGAAACGGACCTGAAAATGGGACGACTGGCGGCTGCCAGGCAGCACACCCTGGAAGCGTTGCAGTGGGCCCAGGTATTTTCAAGCCAGGAACTCATCTACATTGCGCTTTGAACAGTTCCTGTTGGAAAACCGCAGTAAGTTGAAAGGCGACGAGGCCCGCACCTATCTATTGACCTATCTCCGGCCGCTCATTCGGACCGCCTTGTCCGCAGCCCAATATTTGCACCATACGACCCATGACAATCGTTACCTGTTTGATGCTTTTTTGCTGTCTGAAAAAATGCGCTCCCTCAATTTGTTTGAAGGGGTGCAAGAAAGCAATGCACTGCGATTCAGCGGCATCCCGGATAGTGTGCTCGCCCACGAGCATCACCTGCGAATTGATATTGCCTGGACAGAAAAGCAGATTTTTAGCAAGGAAAATTTACAGGAAGGAGTCGTGGACTCGTCTTTGCTGACACGCTCTGCCGAACTTTTTACCTTGAGGAAACAGGCCGAATCCATCCAAAAAGACCTTGAAGACAATTACCCCGACTACCACCGCCTCAAATACGACCTCCAGGTGGAAGATGTTGCCTCCATCCAACGCGACCTGCTTTACCCCGACATGGCCCTGGTAGAATACTTCGTAGGCGACAGTGCGGTGTACATTTTCACGATCCTCAAAAAAGATTACTTTGTTCTGGAAGTCAAAAAAGACTTTCCCCTCGAAACCTGGGTGGCACAACTTCGCACCGGTCTGACGGCCTTCCAGACCGACCCTTTGATGGCGACTCGATATGATTCGTTGTCTGGATTGTTCACAGAGGCGGCCTCCAATATTTACCAAAAACTCATCGCCCCCATTGCAGCCCGGTTACCGCAGCGCGTCGTGTTCATCCCGGATGGCGTGTTGGGCTATGTACCGTTCGAAGCATTGTTGGCAGAAAAACCAACCAATCCTACCCGTTGGAACACCCACCGCTACCTGCTCAACGAGCACACGGTGAGCTACTGCTTACTCCGCTACGATGCTCCGCGAAATGCTCTACCGCAAGCACCACCAGCAGCCTACGCTGGATTTTCTGGGCTTCGCGCCCCGCTACGACGGTGACACCAACCTGCTCGCCAAACGCTACCCTTACGCCAATGATATGCGCAAAGACCTCCAGCCACTGCCGCACTCAGGTGAGGAGGTGTATCGCAGTGCCCGGATGTTGGGCGGTCAATCGTTCGTCGGTGCCGATGCTACCGAAGCCAAGTTCATGGAAATGGCAGGGCAAGCCCGCATCCTCCACCTCGCCACACACGGCCTGGCCAACGACCGCGCTGGCGACTACTGCTTCCTCGTTTTTGAGGAACGCGAAGACAGCCTCGAAAACGAACTGCTCTACGCCCGCGACATCTACAATCTCCAGCTCAACGCCGACCTCGTTACCCTTTCCGCCTGCGAAACGGGAGTCGGTGAACTACAAAACGGCGAGGGCATCATTTCACTGGCCCGTGCTTTTGCTTATGCAGGTGCGAAGAGCATTGTGACCTCGCTGTGGAGCGTGAGCGATTCCAAGACGAAGGACTTGATGCTGGATTTTTACAAAAACCTGCGGCGGGGCACGTTGAAGGACGAGGCTATGCGGCAGGCCAAGTTGGACTATCTGAAACGTAATAAGGGCCAGGCCGCCCACCCCTTCTTCTGGGCCGCTTTTATAGGCATCGGGGACATGGCTCCGGTGCGGCGGTGATGCTGTTTTATGCACTCAGCAGAACCTCGTCCAAGTAATTGTCGGGCGTGATGACTTTGAACGTGGCTTCAGCCCAACCTCACCTCACCGCCCTGCCGCCAGTTTCCCCAGCTGTTCCCGGAGCCAGGCCCGCTCGGCGAGCAAGGGCGTGGCCTCCCATTTTTCCAACAATTTTTGGGCTTTCGCGCTGTTGCCAAAAGCATTCACCATGCTGCGCAGGGCATCAATGAAGTGGTTGTTCATCAGGAAGACGTCCTCGGTCAGGTTCTTTTTGCCCTGTCGGAAAACGAAGAGTTTGAAGTTGTCCATCTTGCTGTCCAGCAAGGCATGGCTTGTTTCGTAGTAGATTTTGAGTTCGAGTTTGCGGGCCATCAGGGTGTTGAACAGGTCGTCAGAGCCTTCGAGTAAGAGGTCGAGCGCCCGGTCGTGCTCGCCCAAGTGATAGTGCAAGTTCGCCAGCGTATAACCGTAAAATGCCATCGGTTGTGGCACACCGATAATGTGGTCGCGGCACTGTGGCATCACGTTTTTCAGCCACTCAAAATCGCGGGCGATCAGTCCAGCCTGTACCATGTTGAGGTAGGTGGAGGCTTGGATTTTGCCGTGCTCGAACAGCAGGCCGCGCTCAAAGCAGGATTTGAACAAGATGAGGTTGAGTGGGGCAAACTCGGGGTGCCCGTGATTGAAATGCCAGGTGCAGTGTCTGCGGGCGTAGGTGAACAGGTTGCGCTGAGCCTTGTCGGGCAGCAGGTGCGCATGGGCTTCTAAGTCTCGCCAGAAATGGAGAAGTTCCGTTTGGCCGTACTGTTCTGGCTGGCGGGCAAAATCGAGCGCTGTTTTGAGCAGCCGCAGGAGCGGCTCCTGCTCCAGGTCGGCCACTTGAAGGGTGGGCAGTATGCTGGCTGCAAGGGTGTCGGCCAGCGAGTCGGAGAGGTTGTTTTTGCGACGAGCGCAGTACAGTGCGTTCAGCAGATCGAGCGATTGCACCAAGTGCAAATACAGGAGGCTGCCCACCTCGCCCGCCAGCGACTCGTGCTCGTGGCGGTTTTGCAGGCTGGTATCCAGCAGGTGCTGCTCATGACATACCTGAAAACTTTGCCGCCAGTACCGCTCATCGTGCAGCGGATTTTGCGCCAGCTCAGTGCGCATTTTTTCCAGAATGGGCGCGGCGCGGTGGTATAGGCTGCGCTGTCGGAAAAACGAGGCCAGCCGAACGGCCTCCTGGTCAGGGTGTTCTTCCTGGGCTTTGATGGCGGCAAAGGTCTTGGTCAGTTGGTGCAGCTTGCTCATCACCACGTCCAATTTGCCCTTCACAATGGTTTTTCCGGGAAAAATTTTTGCGTACACCCGTTCGGCGCGTAGATCGGCGTGGTCGAAAGTGGGCGCGTAGGGCCATAGGCATTCCCACAGCGTGGTGCAGTGCACGGCATGGGGGCCATCGTTGAAAAAGGGCGAATGGACGAACTTGTGGAACTCGGTCAGCTCGAGCGCCGTGAACACGGACAGGGTTTCGAGCAGGGCAGATTTGTTCATGCAGCAAATATAGCGCCCCCAGCGGGGTACTTGTCTGCACTTGGCAGAACAAAAGAACAACTCCGAGACAAGGCATTTTCACCATCCAAACCCATCACTCATGCGCTCCCAGCACACGCTCTCCATCCGCAGCGGCCTCGCCCTGCTCAGCCTGTTTTTTTTCTCTCAACACCTTGCTGCTCAGGGCGATAAGCCCCCCAAAGGCAAGTACATCATCATAGACGACATCATGATGCTCAGCACAGCAGCCAAGGGCGTGGAGCCGCTGGCCTGCTGCCCGTTTCCGGGAACCCGAGATGCGGTGGTGGCTGCGGGCAAAAGCGTCCAGATACCTTGGAAATACGCCAAAGTGTGGGGCCGCGACACTTTGCGCATCATCCAGTTGGAGGTGGTGAAGGCGGGTACGGTGGTGGCCCAGTTCACCCTCACCCTGAAGCCCACACAGAAGCCGATGGTGATGCAGTGCATGAAAGGCTTTGGCTGCGTCGGCACCTGGGAGGCGTACCCCTGGAAGGCACCGAGGGGCAATTATTTAGAGCACACGACCCACAAATTCAGGGTGACACCGAACAACACGAATTACCTCACGGTGCTGAACCTGGACGCTGAAACGCCCATCACGGTGCGGGTGAACCCCTGCAAGTGAGAGGCTCCATTGGCCGCCTCGTCCGACGAATTTTTCGTCGGACGAATGAGTAACTGATGTACGCAGGCCGGAATGCCATTCCGGCATACTGGCTGATGCTGACGAGGCACCTCCGAAAAGAGGTGCCTTTTTTTGTGCCGCGCAAGGTGCCTGATGGCTCCAAAACGAAGTTTTTTTCCTCCCGGCCAAACAGGTTTCTGTAAAAACCGCCCAAACATGAAATGGCTTTTTTCGGAACAAGTCATTGATAATCAAAGGTAATAATTCAAAGCCACCCACCTTCCCGCTGCTCCTCCGCCTTTTTTTAGAAACAAAAACAGCCCGAAAGTGAAATTGTATGGCCCTGGCCCTGGCCACCACCTTTGTGTCATCAGATGGTCGAAAACTGGCTTCGACAGCCCAGAGCGACCGCCCAAATTCACCCTTTCACTTTATAAATTTTCACACAATGAAACCAAGCATTTTTTCAACCACCCTCACCCTTACGCTCCTCTGCCTCTTCACCCTCAGCGCCAACGCACAGTGGCAGATCAACGGCACCAACATCAACAACACCAACTCCGGCAAGGTCGGCATCGGCCTCGGCAACACAGGTATCCCGGCCTTCAAACTCCACGTCGTCGGCGACCGCATCCGCCTCGGGAACAACCTCCTCCCCACCGCCAAAACCATTGATATGCGGGTGGACGGCGCACAGGCCGACATCACGGCCAACAACGCCAGCCTCCAGATCGGCTCCAACACGGGCAACACCATCATCCAGGAACTGAGCGGGCGCGTCGGCGTAGGCACCAGCGTACCAGCCTACAAGATGCACGTCGTCGGCGACCGCATCCGCCTCGGCAGCAGCAAACTCAGCACTGCCAAGACCATTGACCTCCGCACCGACGGCACGGCGGTGGACATCATGGCGAGCAACGCCAATTTGTTCCTCAGCTCCAACACGGGCAATACGATCATTCAGGGATTTGGGCGCCGGGTCGGTATCGGCACGGGTAATCCATTAGCAGAATTGCACGTTGAAGGCACAGAGAGCGACGGCGTGAATGCTACCGTTAGAATCGGCAACGGCCCTCAAACCATGCTCTTGGACGGCAACGAGATTGACGTGATCAGCAATCAGAACCTGCACCTCCAGCACAATTCCGCCGGAAATGTCTTTATGGTCAGGGGAGGCGGCTCGGTCGGCATCGGCGTCACCACCGACCCAACTGCGAAACTCCACGTCGGCGGCGACTTGCGCTGCTTCAACCTCTTCACCAACTCCGACCGCCGCTATAAAACCGGTATCCGCACCTTCGAGGGCGCACTGGACAAGTTGCTCGCCATGCGCGGCACCCGCTACGATTTCGCCGCTGAGCAACTGCCCGAAGGCTACGCCGCTGGCAAACAGGTCGGCTTCATCGCCCAGGAAATGAAAGAAGTGATGCCTGAACTGGTGAAAGAAGATGCCGAGGGCATGATGTCCGTCAACTACATCGGCGTGATCCCGGTGCTGGTGGAGGCCCTCAAAGAGCAACACGAAGTGATCGAGGAAAAAGAGACCCGCATCGCGGCCCTCGAAGCGCAGAACACCGAACTGAAAGACCGGCTGGCCCGCATCGAAGCCGCTCTGGGCCTCGCCGCCGCTGACCGCCAGCAGGTGACTGAGAAACCCGCCGCCGTCACCGCTACCGTCAGCCCCAACCCAACTTCGGGCCAAGTGACCGTGAGCCTGAACAACACGACATCGGCCAGATCTGTGACGGTGAAAATCCTCGACAGCACGGGCCGCGAAGTCGCCAGCCGCAGTGCAGCGGGCGAGAGCATCCTCCAGTTCGACCTGAGCCAGTTGCCCGCAGGCACCTACGTCGCTCAAGTGATGGCAGATGGCAAAATGGTGAGTGCCAATAAGATACAGTTGGTGAAGTGAGCATAGAACGACTGCCGGAGCGGCATCGAGTTCCTCCGGCAGTATTTTTTGATGCTCAGGGTACTGCTTGGCATTTACCCGAACAAAGCCACCGAGACACATCCACTCATCCA
>Ga0209181_10001455_pt1 | contig 41437 bp, 41 predicted proteins | sample MAT05_FD_187208 | JGI IMG/M metagenome (GOLD analysis project Ga0209181, IMG submission 187208) | Freshwater microbial communities from Lake Fryxell liftoff mats and glacier meltwater in Antarctica - MAT-05 (SPAdes) (version 2) | ecosystem: Environmental > Aquatic > Freshwater > Ice > Liftoff... | reverse complement strand
GTCCTTGCAGCCGTAAGGCAGATTGACGCCTGCGCGGATGCCGCCCACCAGCAGGCTTTCGCCCCCGTAGACTATGAAAGTACGCTGGCTAGGTTCAATGGTGATCTGAAAAGAGGCGTGAGAGGCAGAAGTGGCGGAAGTGGCGGCTGCGGGGGTCATGTTGTCGTTATCCTTGGCACTGAAATCAAAACTGGAAGGACCGAATTTTGCCTGCATTGAAAAGCCCCCATTCCATTTTGTATGCCACCCGGCCCGGCACACTGCCGGCACGCTTTCGGCGCGAGCGTGTGCTGCTGGTGGGTTGCGGTGACATTGGCTTGCGCGTGGCCGCACTGACGCGCCCCCAGGTGCGCCTGCTGGCACTCACCTCCAGCCCGGCGCGTGCGCCAGAGCTGCGCGCGCTTGGCATCACCGCGTTACAGGGCAATCTGGACGAACCCGCCAGCCTGCGCCGCCTGAGTGGTCTGGCCAGCCGTGTGGTGCATCTGGCCCCGCCGCCAGAAGGCAGCGACGGCGACCCGCGCACGCTGGCGCTGCTGCGCGCCTTGCGCCTGCGCAGCCTGCCGCAGTCATTGGTTTACGGCTCCACCAGCGGCGTGTATGGCGACCTGCAAGGTGCAATAGCTACTGAGATAAGAGCTGTTAACGCATATACAGCAAGGGCTAGAAGGCGAATTGATGCAGAAAAAATGGTGCGCCACTTTGGCCGTGCCACCGGTGTGCACAGCGCCATTTTGCGCATTCCCGGCATTTACGCCCCGAACCGCGTGGGTGGCACCCCGCGTGAGCGCCTGCTGCGCGGCACACCCATGCTGTGTGCGGCAGACGATGTGTACACCAACCACATCCACGCCGACGACCTGGCCCGCGCCTGCGTGGCGGCACTTTGGCGCGGTGCGCCGCAGCGCATCTACAACACCAACGACGACACCTGTCTGAAGATGGCCGACTACTTCGAGCTGGCCGCTGATCTGTACGGCCTGCCACGCCCCGAGCGGCTAACGCGCGCCCAAGCCCAGCAGCGCTTGCCGCTGGCGCTGCTGAGTTTCATGAGCGAATCGCGGCGGATGGATAACAGTCGGCTGAAAAAGGAGCTGCGTTTGAAGCTGCGCTATCCGACGGTGGTGCAGGGACTAGCTAACTGACAAATAGTGCAGGGGCCGGAATCGCGATCAACACCTAAGCCATTGATATTTAACGTTTATGTTTTGCTTTAGAAAAAAAGTACCAACAAAAATACCCGCAATAATTTTTGTGTCTCATTTATGACACGCTATCATTGAAACCGATATAGTTTGCCGGTGACGTTCTGGATTGCCAGCACTGTGTAACTCGCGCTGAACATCGCGCGGCACTGATGCTGGGCCGTATCACTGCTTGGTGCGTAGCTCACTGCGTAGTTGCCAGCGTGACCTGGGTAGCAGCACCAGACACAGGAAACCCGGCACAGTGGTCGGGACGTTGGTGGCTTCAACATCAAGACGTGCGGTTTCTATCCGGCTTGCCCATGTAGATTTCCGCAAAGTTGTTTCCCATCCGGTATCCGACGTATGACCCTGTTGGATTTTCAGTCACCCATTCGTCTATGGCCGACGTTGCGCTCCCGCAGCTTTGGAAACAGCCCTTTGGTATCGTCGGTAGCCTTGATCAGCAGGGATGCCAGCATTTACAATCTGTGCAAATTGAGCCTGAGCCTGGATGGGCTCGGCACGTGAGAGGCGATCAAGGCCTTCCACCACCAGCACGGACCCATGCGGTAACCAGCCTTGCTCCACGGCCACCAGGAATACCCCAAGCGTTCCCGATTTGACGTGCCGCTGGTGGGTAGGCCGAAAGTCTCTCATCACGAAGCGAGAGCGATTCGTCCAGGTGCAGGCCATGCTCGGCTGCCCACTTGGCCGCGTATGGCGCCTGTCGCTCACTGCTATGCCCCGACGCCTGCCAGGGGTCACTGAACCGCATTTAACAGTAGACAAGACCTGTCAAACTACACCCTATGAATGAAATATTAGAAAAAATCCCGCGTATCGGTATGGTATCGCTAGGATGTGCCAAGGCATTGACCGACTCCGAGTTGATTCTGACGCAACTGAGCGCCGAAGGCTATCAAACCGTTAAGACCTTTCAAGGCGCTGATCTGGTGATCGTCAACACCTGTGGCTTCATTGATGACGCTGTCAAGGAAAGCCTGGACACCATCGGCGAAGCCTTGGCTGAAAACGGCAAGGTCATCGTCACCGGCTGCCTAGGCGCCAAGGCAGGCGATTCGGGTGGCAACCTGGTGCGCCAGATGCACCCCAGCGTGCTGGCCGTGACCGGCCCGCAAGCCACCCAGGAAGTGATGGACGCCGTGCACGCGCACCTGCCCAAACCACATGACCCTTTTTTAGATCTGGTACCCAATGCGTTTGGCAGCGCGGGCATCAAACTGACACCCAGGCATTACGCCTACATCAAGATCAGCGAAGGTTGCAACCACCGCTGCACGTTTTGCATCATTCCCTCCATGCGGGGCGATCTGGTGTCAAGGCCGATTGGCGATGTGCTCAAAGAAGCGCAGGCACTGTTTGAAGGCGGCGTTAAAGAGTTATTGGTAATCAGCCAGGATACCTCGGCCTATGGGGTGGATGTGCAGTACCGCACCGGGTTCTGGAATGGCAAGCCGATCAAGACACGGCTGTTTGAGCTGACGCAAACGCTGGGCGAGATGGCGCAAACGTATGGTGCCTGGGTGCGTTTGCACTATGTGTACCCGTACCCGAGCGTGGACGACATCCTGCCACTGATGGCTTCTGGTCTGGTGCTGCCGTATCTGGATATACCGTTTCAACACAGCCACCCGGATGTGCTCAAACGCATGAAACGCCCCGCCAGTGGCGAAAGAAATCTGGAGCGTATCCAGCGCTGGCGCGAGGCCTGCCCCGAGATGGTGATACGCAGCACTTTTATTGCTGGGTTTCCAGGCGAGACGGAAGAAGAGTTTGCGCATCTGCTGAATTTCATGCGAGCAGCAAAAATTGACCGAGCGGGTTGTTTTGCGTACAGCCCTGTAAAAGGCGCTACTGCCAACGATTTGCCAGGCATGTTGCCCGAGGCGGTGCGTGAAGAACGCCGCGCCGCTTTCATGGCGGTGGCTGAAGAAGTGTCCGCCGCCAAACTGCAACAGCGGGTGGGTGCCACCATGCAGATTCTGGTGGACCAGGCGCCGGGCCTCGGTAAAAAAGGTGGCTTGGGCCGCTCTTATGCGGATGCGCCTGAGATCGATGGTGTGGTGCGCTTGTTGGCACCCGAGAAAATCAGCAAGACGCTGAAGGTGGGTGAATTCACCAAGGCGCGAATCGTTCAGGCTCAGGGCCACGATCTTGTTGCTCAGCCGTTTTGACAGACACTTTGGCAGCGTTTTCCCAAACAAAAAAGCCACTGTTTTCACAGCGGCCATTTATTCAAACCCATCTGGTTTTTGACATCAAAAACAATCAGATTTCATTTATATTGGTGCCCAGGAAGGGACTCGAACCCCCACGAAGTTACTCGCTAGTACCTGAAACTAGTGCGTCTACCAATTCCGCCACCTGGGCATCTCAGGAAAGAAAGGCAGTATATCAAAAATATTAAGCAAACCAGCGCCTTGCTGGAAGAAGTTGAAGGAATGGTTCAAGGTCATCGTGATGGCCATGGCTTCGTTATTCGCGACGATGGCGAGTCAGATATCTATCTGCCGCCCAACGAAATGCGTGCCGTGCTGCACAAGGATCGCGTCAAAGTACGCATCGTGCGCAGTGACCGCAAAGGCAGGCCCGAGGGCCGGGTGGTCGAGATTGTCGAACGCAGCAACCAGGTCATCATTGGCCGCTTGTTGCACGAGAGTGGCATCTGGATCGTGGCGCCTGAGGACAAGCGTTATGGCCAGGACGTGATGATTCCCAAAGCAGCGACTGGTGCCGCGCGTGTCGGACAGGTGGTGGTGGTGGAACTCACCGAGCCACCCTCGCTGTTTGGCCAGCCGGTGGGCCGTGTCAAGGAAGTTCTGGGCGACATCGATGATCCGGGCATGGAGATCGAGATTGCCGTGCGCAAGTACAGCGTGCCACACGAGTTCTCTGAGGCCTGCATGGCGCAGGCGCGCATCTTGCCCGACAAAGTCCGCCCGCAGGACAAACTCAAGCGGGTTGATCTGACCGATGTGCCTTTGGTCACCATTGACGGCGAAGACGCGCGTGACTTTGACGATGCCGTCTATTGCGAACCCACCAAGATCGGTAAGGGCAGGGCGGCTACATCTGGCTGGCGCTTGCTGGTGGCCATTGCCGATGTGAGCAACTACGTGGAAAACGGTTCAGCGATCGACGTGGACGCGTATGACCGCGCCACCAGCGTGTATTTCCCACGCCGCGTCATCCCGATGCTGCCCGAGAAGCTTTCCAACGGCTTGTGTTCACTGAACCCCGATGTAGAGCGCCTGTGCATGGTCTGCGACATGCTGGTGTCAGAGGACGGCGAGGTCTCGGCCTACCAGTTCTACCCGGCCGTGATGTTCAGCCACGCGCGCTTCACTTACACCGAAGTGGCGGCTATTTTGGCCAACACGCGTGGCCCGGAGGCGCTCAAACGCAAGGAGCGCATTGACGATTTGATCAACCTGCACGACGTGTACCACGCCCTGCTCAAATCCCGCGCGCGCCGGGGTGCAGTGGATTTTGAGACGGTCGAGACACAGATTGTTTGCGACGAAGCTGGGCACATCGAAAAAATTGTGCCGCGCACCCGTAACGATGCCCACAAGCTGATTGAAGAAGCCATGCTGGCGGCCAACGTGTGCAGCGCCGACTTCATTGCCCAAGGTAAACATGCGGGTCTGTACCGCGTGCACGAAGGCCCCACACCCGAGAAAAAAGAGGTGCTGCGCAACTACTTGAAGGTGACCGGCGTTGGCCTGACCATCAGCGACGACCCGTCTCCGGGCGAGTTCCAGGCCATTGCCAACGCCACCAAAGACAGGCCTGACGCGGCGCAAATCCATTCGATGCTGCTGCGCTCCATGCAGCAGGCCATCTACACGCCTGTCAACAGCGGCCACTTTGGGCTGGCGTTCGAGGCCTACACCCACTTCACCAGCCCGATCCGGCGCTACCCGGATTTGCTGGTGCACCGCGTCATCAAGGCGATTCTGGCGAAAGGCAAATATGTCTTACCAGTGCTGCCCACGCCGGGTGAGGCGCATGCCAAACTGTCGAAACGGCTGGAGAAAAACCTGGCCGCCAAGGTAGTCGAGCCTGGCCAGAAGCCGCGCAAGCTCAGTGCCGATATGCAAGCCTGGCAGTCTGCCGGGCTGCATTGCAGTGCCAATGAGCGCCGCGCCGATGAGGCCAGCCGCGACGTGGAGGCCTGGCTCAAGTGCAAGTACATGCGCGAGCACCTCGGTGAAGAGTTCTCGGGCGTGGTCAGTTCGGTTACCAGTTTTGGCTTGTTCATCACGCTGGACGCGATGTACGTCGAAGGCCTGGTGCACATCACCGAACTGGGCGGCGAATATTTCCGCTTTGACGAAGTGCGCCAGGAACTGCGTGGCGAGCGTACCGGCATTCGCTATGCCTTGGGCAGCCGGGTGCGGGTGCAGGTCAGCCGTGTAGACCTGGACGGGCGGCGCATCGATTTTCGACTGGTGCAGGAGGGTGAAGGGCTTTCGCCACGGCCTGCCAAAGACAAGGAATCTCTGCGTGAGGGTGGCCAGTCGGCGGTTTTTGACGTTGATTCAGACACGCTGCCACCGGGGCGGCGCAGCCGCAAGATTTCCGAGCCCCAGGCCCGTGCGCCCAATCCTGCTACGCCCGGCGGCAAGTCTTCACGGCGTGCACCGGCTACCTCCAAGATCAAGGAAAAAAGTCGTAAAAATAGGCGCTAGCCCTCATCTATAAAGCGTAAGACGCTATGAAGATAGATATGAATCAGCCATCTAAAGTGGCCATTGTCACCGGCGCTGGCTCGGGCATTGGCAAGGCGGCAGCGCTTGCCTTGCTGCAAGATGGTTACCAGGTGGTCTTGGCCGGGAGACGCGAACAGGCGCTCAAAGAAGTGGCGGCGTTGAGTGGCGCGGCCGAGCGAGCCTTGGCAGTGGTGACCGATGTGTCGGATGAAGCGTCGGTGGTGGCGCTGTTTGACGCAGCGCTGAGCGCCTTTGGCCGGGTTGACCTGCTTTTCAACAACGCAGGCACCAGCGCGCCGGGTGTGTTACTGGAAGACCTGACGCTCGGCCAATGGCAAGACGTGGTGAATGTGAACTTGACCGGCATGTTTTTATGCCTGCGCCAGGCCTTTCGGGTGATGAAGGTGCAGACGCCGCAGGGCGGCCGCATCATCAACAATGGCTCGATTTCGGCCACCACACCGCGGCCCAACTCGGCGCCTTATTCCTCGACCAAGCATGCAGTGACCGGCCTGACCAAATCTGCCTCGCTCGATGGCCGCAAGTACAACATTGCCGTGGGGCAGATCGACATTGGCAACGCCGCCACCGACATGACGCAGAAGATGCAAGCAGGTATCTTGCAGGCCAACGGTCAAATTGCTGTGGAGCCCGTCATGGACGTGGCCATCGTCGGGCAGTCCGTGCTGTACATGGCTAATCTGCCGCTGAGCGCCAATGTGATGTTTCAAACCGTGATGGCAACACAGATGCCTTTTGCAGGGCGCGGCTAGTTTGTAGATGAAATTGGCCTTTAGCCTGCTAGGGGTTGAGAGATGATTTTACCCTTCAGACCGGCCATATCGGAGATGAAGGGAACCTCGTCGCTCGTGATCAGAACATTCGTGTCGCTGAGCAGGGGTTCGGTAAAGATCAACCATTTGTCACGCTCCAGGGTGCGGTTTATAAAACTCAGAATCTCACAACGGCCCGCCATGGAGGCTTTGAGGTGCTCGTCCCAGGTGTGCGCCACAAACAGTTTGACGCTCAGCCCAACCCGTTGGCGCACCAAGGCATGCAAGTCTGCGGCAACGCCGACGTGGTGGTCCGATTCGTCAATGACCTCAAACGGTCACCAGTCCTAGTCCACACACAAAGTGGGTTGGTGGGTGCCATCTCCAAACTGAGCTGGATTCGTGACCAGCAGATGAAGCTGCAAGCCCAGGCCAGAGTGGCTCCGCGTCAGTTTGTCCAGCGAGAGACACACATGCAGTGGGGGCGGCGCTATTTGCTGTGCGTCGTGGAGAAAGATGCCAGGCTCGAAGTGACTCATAACCATCGCAGCATCACCCTTTATGGTCGACCTGGCAGCACCCCTGCGAAGCGGGAGGAAGTGATGCATGAATGGCATCGCTCCCAATTACACCAAGCCGTACCTGCATTGATCGAAAAATGGGAGGCAAAACTTGGTGTGAAGGTGTCAGGCTATTTTGTGCAACGCATGAAGACCAAGTGGGGTGGCTGCAACCACCGGGCAGGCAACATTTGCCTGAACACAGAATTGGTCAAAAAGCCCAGGGATCTCATGGAAAATGTGTCGGTGCATGAGATGCTGCACCTCATTGAGCCAAACCACAGTGATAGGTTTGTGGCACTTCTGGAAAAGCACTATCCGACTTGGCGAGAAGCGCGTGCTGAATTGAATGAATTGCCGCTGGCGGCGGAAACTTGGGGCTCAGACAACCTGATCTCTACGGATTCTGAAACGACACCAATGTCGTCTAGATTTCCTCTTTGCCGTTATTTTCCGGTTTTCCAATTTCAAAAATCATCTGCAGCTCAGTTCTGGGGAACACCGTCTTGGTTTGATTGAGTTCCTCGCACAACAAGGCAATCGACTGATCTGAACGGTTTTGTGCGAGGTGGTGCAGACGCACCGTCAACGTCTTGTTTTTCAAATCAGGCAATAGATCAGCCTCTGTGGTGTAGAGCTCTCGCAGCAGCGTGCGCGTCTCATCAGCTCGTGTCATCGATTCCCGTAAGAAATTTGCCATTGCCGTCTCGGCGCGGTAAGCAAGCATCTTGATCGCATCAACGAAGTGTTTGCTGTGCGTGCTGAGCTGCGTGAAGCGCTGCTCCTCAGGCAAGTCCTTGACTTTGATACGGCGCTCTGTGGCCTTGCGAGTGGCTTTGAGGGAGATGACGTTGGCCTGCAACGCATCAAGCTCCTCTTTCAGTACCGCTTTCCTCTGAGTAAAGGCCTCCACATGGTCGGGCTCAATCGTCTGCTGCATATTCAATGCACCGAACACGGCCATCGATCTGCTGAGTTTGCCGTTGGCACTGCGCACCTGACCATCTAGGGCGCGGTAGGCCGGATTGACGATGCTCTTTGGGATCAGGAACGTCTTGCGTGCAATAGCCCGCCAGCCTATCCAGCCCATAGTGTTCACGGGCATATTTGAAGAAGTTTTCCTGAGACCAGCGTGCCATCATATTGACCGCCAAACGTCTGAAATCACAGCCGTAATCGGTGGTGATGATGGCGGTTTGATGCCCATCCGGGTTGAGCCTGCGTATTTCTCGCAGCCATAAGCCGTTACTCAAAGGTGTGCCGCGCTCGGCCAGTGACATGGTTGCGACCTGCCCATTGACCAGCGTGACTTGGCTATCCATAAATTCATCAGTCGCCCAGTCCTCACCCGGGAACTTGTGATAACTCAGGGCCGCGATGCGCCGCTCTTTGAGCCGGCTCCACAACTGCGGGCTGTAGCCTTCCCTGTCAAAGACCAGCGTGAAACGATGCAAATGGGGGTCTGCGGCTAATGCCGCCGCACTGGGCTGGTTGGGTACGTCTCGCTCCAGCGTGGGCACAATGTCTTCTTCGATAACTTTGACCAAGCCCGGGTCGACCACCTTGTTGACCACAAAGAAGGGTTGTCCATCCATCGCATTGACCCAGAAGTCAACGGTGGCGCGTAGGCACAGCTTTTGCCGGGCAACGTAGTGGCGTGGCAGTTTGGTCTGGCTACCGTGGTAGACCCGGGTGTGACCATCAACATACAGCCAACCGCTTTGGGCGCTGTCCTGGTTCATCCAGCGCAGGCTTAACTGAGCCGCCCATTTGGCGGCCTGACCATCGGCAGACAGCAGTTGAACTTTGGCGCGCAGGGTGCGCACCTCGGGGATGCGGTCCAGCCCCAGGAGTTTGCCCCATTCACCCGGGGCGCTGTAGCGCAAAGATTCCATCGATTGCAGCCGCGCCAGTGCCATGAAGGTCAGCAGCATCAAGAGACTGTCCAGCCCGTAGTAGCCATCGGGGAGCTTGCCCAACGAGTCTTGTGCTGCATCAAGCAGACCCAGCGCCAGCAAGGCTGGTAGAGCAAAGAGTACGCCGCCATAGGGCACGTCTACGGATTGATGGAACTTGGGGGCCACGAAGGTGAGTCCACCCAAGCTGGCTGCGACTCGCTCAGTGACGTTGCATGCGCCGCGCCCCATGAGGGCGGTGCTGTCTTGGTGGGAGCGTTCGCTTTTGCTGTTTATGCTGGTATCGCTAGTCGCAACTTCAAGGCGGCTGGTAGTGATTGAGGCATCGCTGCGGTCGTGGGTGTCTTTTTTTTAGCCAGTGCGTGCAGCCGCCCGGCTCGTATGGCTTTGGTGAAGGTGTCGGGTTTGATACCCAACTCGGTCGCAACTGCAATGGCGCTTTGGCCTGCATCCAATTGGCTTTGTGCTTGTTCGAGCGCGCTGCTCGTCAAAACAGCGGCTCCACGGGTCACGCGCGGTGCGAAGAAACCTTTGATTCCAAGGCTGCGATACAGTTTGACGGCGCGTTTGATGGTGATCAGTGGTACGCCAAAAGCGCGACTCAATTGGGCTTGCGTGGCACCGGCAGTGACGTGCAGTTGTGCTGCGATGTATCGAAATGACGCTCGCTCGTTTTGGTCGTGGCTGAAGATCGGCATACCCGAGTGAAAGTAGGTCACCGTTTGATCAACTCTGGAGAAACTCAGCGTGGAGGTGATCTCGGTGGCACCGCTGGGAAATAGGGGTAGTACGAGTTGCGGCATGGTCGGGTCAGTAAAACCCGGGCGTCGTTTGGTTTTATGCCCGAGTTGGGATAAATGAAAACCAGTATCTTCGCAAAATCCGGGTGCCCTAGACCTGTGCGTGAGAAAGAAATTTGAGCATCACGCAACGTGTTGATTAATAAAGGGTTTGGCTAAACTGCCAATAATTTCCGGGGATAGAGATCAGGTTGTCTGACCCTATGTCGTGTCACTGCAACAGCGCCGCTATTGCACTAAATTGTTTTTCCGCGCCTCTCGCAAGCGGCTGTAAATCGTTCCAGTGCTTACGCCGTAAAGCTCGGACATTTCGGCGGCCATAATTTCCCGTTTTTCTTGCGGCCGGGCATTCCAATAATCGGCAACTTGTTGCACTGTTAGATTTTTGGCATTGCCCCGTGGCAATTTTGCCGCCGCCTGTGGCTGTTTCTTTTTGGCCAATCTTGCCTGCTCGTTTTTCGCTTTCAGCTCATCAACGCGCATGTTTGCCCAGTTGATTTCATTAATGGCGGGTTGCAGGTTTTCAACTACCGATAGCCAGGCGTTCGCTTGGTCGCGTGCCTCGCTTGCATCATTGATTTGGTCTTGGTAAAAATCGACCTCGCCAGGGGCGTTCAGTTCCTTTGTCAGAATCAATCTAAGTGCTGGCCTGTCGCGGTCTACCAGCCATTGAAACGGCTTGCTGCCTCGGTAGGGTACGCTTATTTTTCGCCAGCCCTCCAGAATGGTTTCAAGCGCTTGTATTGCATCAAATATGCAAACCATCGCCGCAAGGCACGCCACGTGCTGAATCGTCACTGGGGGCAGCGGGGTATTGACTTGCTCAAGTGCCCCAGTGTTGGGCACTTCGTTCACTGAAAACCGCGAAGTCGTTACAAGCTCATGAAAGCGAAAACGGGCATCTATTTGCACCTTTGCTGGGTAAGTTCCGTCAGGCCACCTTAATTCATGGGTCGCGTGTGGGGAGTCGTAAACGGTTTTTAAGCGCTCCCACGGTTTCGCCGCCGAATAGTAGGCGGTTTCCAATTCGTCAATCAGTTTTGTGATTTCAAGCCCGGTGAATTGGTGTTCATCAATGCTCCAAGTCAACGGGGAATTGCAAAGGTCGATCAGTGAATCAAGAAAGGCGTTTGCACCATCGGGGCGCTCTAGTGGCCAGCGGTGCCAATGCCTGCGGTCGTGTATCGCTTGCAGGCCCCGCCGTTCGCGTTCTAGCTTGTCTAATGCTTGCAATTCGCGCCCCTTCGGGTGCAGCCTTCATAAGGTGCCAGCGCCAGGTCGGTGAAGGTGTCCGACTTTTCGCCCTTGGGGATCAGCCTCGGGCTAGGCGTGGCAAAACTTGGGAACTACTGCCCGGCCGGGTGCCCCACAGCCTGCAAAGCGCTGTGCAATTCACGCCGAACCGCGTTCCAGTCAAGGGCTGTTGCGAATTCTTCGGGGTTCACTTTGGTCTATGCGTGAATGATGGTTGCGTGCGCAGTCATCACGGCTTGCACCAGCTTTTTGACGGCTTCGGGGTCGGTCAGGTTGTCGCAGTAGCGCCAGGCTTCAGACATAGTTTTCCTTGGTAAGTGGTGGATTTTCACGCCGCATCCAAGGCAGGCACGACCATGCGTTTGATGCGCTTGCGGTCTTTGGCAGTCTGCCCGGCTGCCCATAGGTCGCGCTGGGTCTGTAGCGCCAGCCAATAGCCGGGTGTGGTGCCCAATGCCTCGGCCAGCCTCAAATCCATGTCAGCACTCACGGCCGCGTGCCCGTGCAGTATCTTGGACAACATCACCCGGCTGATGCCAATGTGGGCGGCGAACGTGGTCACGCTCACAGCCAGGTCATCAAGCCAGCCTTTCAGCAGTTCGCCAGGCGCGGCTGGGTTGTGCATCTTCATGGTGTGTCCTTCAGTGGTAGTCCAAATAATCCAGCAGTTCAACATCAGGCCCAACGAACCGAAACGCCAGCCGCCAATTGGCTTGCACGGTCACGGCATAGAACCCGGCACGGTCACCAGACAAGCCATGCAGCCGCCATGATGGGCGGGTCAGGTCTTGCGGCCCAGTGGCCACACTCAGGGCGGTTAAAAGCTCTCGCAGGCGTGCAGCGTGCATCGGTTGAATGCCTGCCTTGCTGCCCGTGCTGAAAAAGGCTTCCAGCCCATTGTGCTTGAAGGTGAGAATCATAGTCTGTTAATCAATGATTTACAAATCATATCATGCCGCGCTCTGCCATTGATAGCGTTTCGCCAGGTGTCACGATCACGTGATCAAGCACCCGCACATCAATCAAATTGAGCGTGTTTTTTAGGGTCTGCGTCAGCATTTCATCGGCCCGGCTGGGGTGTGCCTTACCGCTGGGGTGATTGTGGGCCAGCACCACGGCTGACGCATGGTGCGCCAGAGCAGCAAGCACCACTTGACGCGGGTAAACGCTTGTTTCTGTCAGAGTGCCATTGAACATTTTTTCAAAGGCAATGAAACGGGTTTGCACGTCCAAAAACAGCACGCCGAAAACCTCGTGGGGTTCGCCTGCCAGTTGTAATTGAAGGTATTGTTTCACAGCGCCCGGGGTGGCTAATGCCGTACGTCCGCCAGCCATGCAACGCCCCACAATAGCCAACGCCCGGTCAACGGTGCCCCGCTCACGGCACGTTAACCCGTGCCTGAAGGACAACACGCCGTCAGCCGTGCCATAGGCTGCCACGGGTGCGCGTGCTGCCTTGGTTTTGACGGCACGCGGCCGCCGTGTTGCTTGGGTTGGTGCAGAATTCATATCAGCCATTTTCGATGCCTCGTTTGTCGTTTTTGGTCAGGCGGGGCTGGTGGTCATGACACCGGCCCCGCCGCCTTTATGCCCTGGTCAAAACGCGCCAGGGCTTCGCGGTAATGGTATTTCGTAACGCTCACACAATTCAGCCATGATCAGCCCCGCCAGTTCGCGGGTTACGGGCGCATGGTCAGGGTCTGGATTTGCCAGGGCTTTGAATTGCCGCACCAGCGCAGCCAGCAACACCGCCGGGGCTGCATCCTTTAGGTTTTCATGCGCCGTGCTGGCGGCTTCGCGCCGCCGGGTACGGTAGCCGGCGGCTCGCATGGTGTTGCTCATGGGCTGCCCGTGTTTGGCAGGGCGGCCGGGTTTCTTTGGGGCTTCGCTTGTTGGCATGGTTTCACCTTTTTGTGATGATCACAAAATAGCGTTTTCGCCTGAAAAATCGCGCCGGGGTGTTGTTCCAAAGGGAAACCCGCTCGCGCTCAATTCCTGCAAAGTGCATAGCCTGCCAGCAAAGCCCGAAACGGGGCGGGGTGTGGCAGGGGACTGGGCAAAGGATATGAATAGATTGATTGAATTCATTTTCATCATATAAAACTGCCCCCACTTTGCCCCCACTTCCAAATCGGCCGCAAAGCCCCGCCGTTATTGGGTTTGCCCGATTTGCCCCCACTGCCCCCACAATTTCCAGCGGTAGCAGCCTGGAACAATGGCGGTTTGATGGTTTTGGGCATCATGCGGCCCGCTTACGCATCTTCAAAACCTTGCCTGTTTTGCGTCCGTCGAGGTAGTCAGCCCACCATTGCATAAGCTTTTCGCGGTCGGTTGTGTAGGTGCTGCGGTGGTAAGCGGCCCGCACGCCGTTGCGCTCCACGTGTGCCAGCTGACGTTCTATCACGTCAGGATTCCAGCCGCATTCATTGGCCACAGTGGAAAACAGCGCCCGAAAGCCGTGGGCGGTTGCGCTGCCCTTGAAGCCCATGCGTGCCAGGGCTGAATTGAAGGTGTTTTCGCTTAGGGATTTACTGGGATAGAACGGGCTGGGGAACACCAGTTCACGGTCACCGCTCAGGGTTTGCATGGTGCGCAACACTTCAACGGCCTGCGTTGACAGTGGCACCCGGTGTTCAATGCGCATTTTCATGCGTTCGGCTGGAATGATCCACAGCGCCGCGTCGAGGTCAAATTCTGCCCACAGCGCACCGCGTGTTTCACCCGGCCGGGTGGCTGTCAGCATCAGCAGGCGCAAAGCGTTCACGGTGTGGGGGTCGCCTTCATAGGTTGCCAGTTTGGCCAGGAACTCGGGCAGGTCTTTGTCAGCCAGCGCAGGCCGGTGCGTGACATAGCGGGGTTTGAGAATTTCAGACGGCACCAGATCAAGCATGGGGTTTGCTTCGATGCGCTCATGAGTCACAGCGAAGCGATAAACCGCCTTCACCCGTTTTAGCACCCGGTCGGCTTGATCAGCTGCGCCGCGTGCCTCTACTTTTTTGACGGCTGCCATGATTTCGCCAGGCTTGATGCTGGCAATAGGGCGTGCCCCCAGCGTGGGGAATATGTCAGCTTCAAGGGATGCGCGAATTCGGTCACGGGTGATAACTGCCCACCGGGCGGCCTGGTGCGCCAGCCAGTCACGCGCCACCGCTTCAAAGGTGTTCGCGGCTTCGTGTGTGACTTTGGTCTTGGCATCCTTGCGCAGCTGGCCAGGATCAGCGCCGCCTTGCATGGTTTTTTTGGCAGTGGCTGCCAGGTCGCGTGCGGACTTAAGGCTTAAGGCCGGATAGACACCGAATGCCAACAGCTTTTCTTTGCCCTCATGGCGGTATTTCATGCGCCAATAGCGCCCGCCTGCCTTGGTCAGTTCCAGATACAGCCCACCGCCGTCAAAGTATTTGCCGGGTTCGGTCAGGGTGCGTAGCTTTGAGTCGGTCAGTTTCATGGTCATCACCGTGGTTGTGGGGGTACATCTGGGGGTACATTCTCCAACACTGACGACACAATCAAGCATTCATGCGGGTTTGCGGGCTGGTTTTGGTTCCTGCTGGCACCACATACCAAATCGGACTCAAGCCCTTTTTCCCATTGGGGTTGCAGCTACATTAAACGAAGCGACTTACTCGCCAGGATCGGCTTCATTCCCGGCTCAGGCCCAGCGCCTGCATTTCTTCATCGGTGAGTTTGTCCAGCGCCGCACGGCGCAAAGCCGTCATCTTGCTCTTGTGGTTGAAGTCGCGGCATCGGTTTTATGCGGCATTGGCTGCTAGGCGCCACCGCCGAGCGCTTGCTGCGCAAAACACGGCACCCCATCCTGGTGGTCAGGGAGGCGCCGCGCCAGGCTTACAGCACGGTGTTGTTGCCAGTGGACTTCTCGGCGTGGTCAGTCCGAGCCATTGACCTGGCGCGACGCATCAGCCCACAGGCCCGATTGCTGCTGCTGCATGCCTGCGAATTGCCGTTTGAGGGCAAGATGCGTTTTGCTGGTATTGAAGAAGACACCATCCGGCAACACCGCGAGACGATTCACCGCGAGGCACTGGCGCGCCTGGATGAGATCGCCACCGACGCCGGACTGACACCGGCGCAGTGGCGCCCCCTGGTGGCCCACGCAGACCCGACGGATTACATCCTGGAGCAAGAAGAGGTGCAGGGTGCCGACCTCATTGTGATGGGTAAACACGGCATTGGCATGACCGAGGAACTGCTGTTGGGCAGCGTCACCAAACACGTCCTGTGCCAGTCGCACGCCGATGTGCTGGTGGTGGTGCGCTGAACGCTGATCAACCTGCAAAGCAGCCCTGTTTGCGCCCCCGTGCGGCCCACGCCAGTTGGCTTCTGGCGCGTCACCAGGGCGCCGGTCTGGCCGCTTGACAGCCTTGTTTTGGGTGCGTGAAGCGCTGCGGGTGCTGCGCCCAATGGGGCTGGTATAAGGTACAGTGCCAAGTGCAAGTTAACTCAATGCGCCGGCCCTTGCGCCGGACAAAACCAAGGAAGCAGAGCATGCAAGTACAAGTCAATACCGACGACCACATCCAGGGTGGCGAGTCGTTGGCCCAATGGATTCAAAACGAAGCCGGCACCCGCCTGACCCGCTTCAAAGAGAACATTACCCGTCTGGAAGTTTTTTTGACTGACCTGGACGGTGCCAAGTCGGGCGTGGCAGACAAGCGCTGCCGCCTGGAGGCCCGCGTGGTCAGCCGTCAGCCGATCACTGTCACGGCCGATGCCGACAAGATGGCCGCCGCCTTCACTTCTGCCGTGGAAAAGCTGTCGCGTGCGCTGGATGCTGACCTGGGTCGTGTCAAGGACCGCAACGGACGCGACACCATTCGTGCCGTGCAAGAGTAAAGGCCAATGACTCAATCAATCTTTTATTGATAGCTGTCAGCCCTTATTCAACAAGGGCTAGAAGGCATTTTCTTCAATAGAAAAGGGGCCGAGAGGCCCCTTTTCTATTGGTGCAGTCAACCCGTTCAAACGTAGCGCCCCGCCATCACATCCAGGTGGATCGGTTTGATCTTTGACCCCATGCCGGCGCAGCCAAACGCTTCAAACCGCAATTTGCAGATGCCCATGGCGGCCTTGCGGGCGGCGATCAGGCTCTTGCGCGGATCGAACTCGCTGGGGAACTTGGCAAAGCTTTCGCGCATGGCGCCGGTCATGGCCAGGCGGATGTCGGTGTCGATGTTGACCTTGCGCACACCGCTCTGGATGCCGCGCTGGATTTCTTCCACTGGCACGCCGTAAGTTTCTTTCAGATCTCCACCGTATTGGCGGATGATCGCCAGCCACTCTTGCGGCACGCTGCTGGAGCCGTGCATCACCAGGTGGGTGTTTGGGATCTGGGCGTGGATTTGTGCAATGCGATCAATCGCCAGAATGTCGCCTGTGGGCTTGCGGGTGAATTTGTAGGCGCCATGGCTGGTGCCGATGGCAATGGCCAGCGCATCCACGCCGGTTTTTTCCACAAAGTCTTTGGCCTGCACCGGGTCGGTCAGCATCTGGTCGTGGCTGAGCTTGCCTTCAGCGCCAATGCCGTCTTCCTCACCGGCATCACCGGTTTCCAGGCTGCCCAGGCAACCCAACTCACCTTCCACCGACACGCCCACCGCGTGCGACATGTCGCACACGCGGCGGGTGATGTCGACGTTGTATTCGTAGCTAGACGGGGTTTTGCCGTCGCCCATCAGCGAGCCATCCATCATCACGCTGGTGAAGCCTGAGCGGATGGACTGCTGGCACACTGCGGCGGTGGTGCCGTGGTCCTGGTGCATGACCACCGGAATGTCTGGGTAGGTTTCCACTGCCGCCAGCACCATGTGGCGCAGGTAGGCTTCACCGGCGTATTTGCGCGCACCCGCGCTGGCCTGCAGGATCACCGGGCTGTCGGTGGCGGCAGCGGCTTCCATGATGGCCTGGATTTGCTCCAGATTATTAACGTTGAATGCGGGCACCCCGTAGCCGTTTTCAGCAGCGTGGTCGAGCATTTGACGAAGGGATACAAAGGCCATGGTGATCTCCGGATAGTTATATAAGAAATAGGTCTCTAGCCCTTATGAATAAAGCGCGACCAGCTATTTTTAGCGTAGCAGACTAATCAGCCTGCTACGCTGTCTGTGCATCAGCCTTCAGCGCGCTTTTGCAAAATCTCAAACGCCGGTAGGGTCTTGCCTTCAAGCACTTCCAGGAAAGCGCCGCCGCCGGTGGAGATGTAGCCGATGTCCTTTTCAATGCCGTATTTGGCAATGGCCGCCAGGGTATCACCCCCACCGGCAATGCTAAAGGCATCCGACTTGGCAATGGCTTTTGCCAGCGTCTTGGTGCCGTTCTCAAACGCCGGGAACTCAAACACGCCCACCGGGCCGTTCCAGACGATGGTGCCAGCAGCCATCAGCTGTTCAGCCAGTTTGGCAGCGGTGACCGGGCCGATGTCCAGAATCAGGTCGTCATCCTCCACATCAGTGGCGGCTTTGACCGTGGCCACAGCATCGGCGGCGAAGGTTTTGGCGCAGACCACGTCGGTGGGGATCGGCACAGCGGCGCCGCGTGCCTTCATGGCTTCGATCACGGCGGTGGCTTCACCCAGCAGCGTCGGTTCGGCCAGGCTCTTGCCAATTTTGAGGCCAGCGGCCAACATGAAGGTGTTGGCAATGCCGCCACCGACGATCAGGTTGTCCACATTTTTCGCCAGCGCTTGCAAAATGCTCAGCTTGGTGCTGACCTTGGAGCCCGCCACAATCGCCACCAGCGGTCGCTTCGGGTTGGCAAGCGCCTTGTTGATGGCATCAATTTCAGCCGCCAGCAGCGGGCCGGCGCAGGCGATTGGCGCAAACTGGGCGATGCCGTAAGTGGTGCCTTCAGCGCGATGCGCGGTGCCAAAGGCGTCGTGCACAAACACATCGCACAGCGCGGCCAGCTTGTGGGCCAGCTCAGGTGCGTTTTTCTTTTCGCCTTTGTTGACACGGCAGTTTTCCAGCATCACCAGTTGACCCGGCTTGACGTCCACACCGTCAACCCAGTTGGCGACCACAGGGATCTCGCGGCCCATCAACTCGCCAAGGCGCTTGGCCACCGGGGCCAAAGAGTCTTCGGCTTTGAACTCGCCCTCAGTGGGGCGGCCCAGGTGGCTGGTGACCATCACCGCAGCGCCAGCATCCAATGCCATCTGGATGCAAGGCACGCTGGCGCGGATGCGGGTGTCTTCGGTGATGTTGCCTTGCTTGTCCTGCGGCACATTCAAATCGGCACGGATAAACACCCGTTTACCCTTGGCCGCGCCACTGGCTATCACATCGGCAAAACGTACTACTTTCATGATCAGACTCCTTGGTAATTAGCGGCTACGCGAGCCATGTCGAGGCACTTGTTGGAGTAGCCCCACTCGTTGTCATACCAGGCCACCACCTTGACAAACGTGGTGTCCAGGGCGATGCAGGCGTCAGCGTCAAACACGCTGGTGCAAGGCTCGCCACGGAAATCGGTGGACACCACCTTCTCAGTGGTGAAACCCAGCACGCCCTTCATGGCGCCTTCAGACTGGGCCTTCATCTCGGCGCAGATCTCGGCCAGGGTGGCAGGGTTATTCAGCTCGCAGGTCAGGTCGACCACGCTCACGTCACTGGTGGGCACGCGAAACGACATGCCGGTGAGCTTTTTGTTGAGCGCAGGAATCACCACACCCACCGCCTTGGCGGCACCGGTGCTGCTGGGGATGATGTTTTCCAAAATGCCACGGCCGCCGCGCCAGTCTTTGTTGCTGGGGCCGTCGACGGTTTTTTGCGTGGCGGTGGCCGCGTGGATGGTGGTCATCAGGCCGCGCTTGATGCCCCATTTGTCGTTGAGCACCTTGGCCACGGGGGCCAGGCAGTTGGTGGTGCAGGAGGCGTTGCTCAAAATGGCCTCGCCAGCGTAGGACGCATGGTTCACGCCATAGACAAACATCGGTGTGTCGTCTTTGCTGGGGGCTGATAGCACCACTTTGCGGGCGCCAGCGTCGATGTGTTTTTGCGCGGTAACTTTGTCCAGAAACAGGCCGGTGGACTCAATCACCACGTCTGCGCCCACCTCACCCCACTTCAGGTTGGCCGGGTCGCGCTCTTGCGTCAGGCGAATGCGTTTGCCGTTGACCACCAGGGTGCCCGCGTCGACCGAGACTTCGCCCTTGAAGCGGCCATGCACGCTGTCATATTTCAGCATGTAGGCCAGGTAGTCAGGCTCCAGCAGGTCGTTGATACCTACGATTTCTATGTCCTCAAAGTTTTGCACCGCAGCGCGAAACACCATGCGCCCGATGCGGCCAAAGCCGTTGATTCCTAGTTTGATGGTCATGTCAATCTCCTATAAAAAATGTAAGAAAACAGCCTCTAGCCCATACGCTTGTTGCAATAGGAGCTATGCATTCAGAAGTACAGAACAATCCTGGATGATACGGTCTGGTGCACAGGCTTCAATGGGCTGGCCCATGTTATAGCCATAGTGCAGCATCCACACCGGCACACCCGCAGCGCGCGCGGTAGCCACGTCGATGCTGGAGTCACCTACAAACAGCGCGCGCGCTGGTGCCACAGCAAACTTCTGCAGGCAATGCGCCACGCCCTCCGGGCTGGGCTTTTTGGTGGCAAAGGTGTCCCCGCTGATGACCGCATCAAACAGGCTGGTGAGATGGTGCACGTCCAGCACCACCTGGGTGTAACGGCCTTCCTTGTTGGTCATCACCGCCAGCCGGGTGCCCTGCTCGCGCAGCGCCACCAGGGTTTCGCGCACCTGCGGATACAGGTGGCTGCGGGTACCGCAGCGCGCGTTGTACGCCATGTTGTACACCGGCACGATCTGCGCCAGCAGCGCACTGGCGCGCACTGCTTCCGGGGTGAAGCCGGTGATCTGCACCAGCGCCTTCACCAGCAGCTCCAGCGTGCCGTGGCCAATCCAGTCGTCCACCTGCTTTTGCGTCACCTCTGGCAGGTTGAAGCGCTGCAAGGCATCGTTGACCGCGTCCATGATTTCGGGCGCAGTCTCCACCAGCGTGCCATCCAGGTCAAACATGATCAGATCAAAACCAGTCATGAGAACCCTTAATTGGAAGACGGCACAACCGTGTCAGGCAAAGAATCACCGCGCTTGGTGGCAGCACGGTGCACGATGGTACGAATATTCGTCACCACCCGCTCCACGGTCATGCCAAAGTATGCATACAGCTTGGGCGCCGGGGCCGACTCACCAAAGGTGGGCATGCCGATCACCACCCCATGACGGCCGACATACTTGCGCCAGAAATCCGGGTGCGCTGCTTCAATCGCCAGCGAAGGCGTGTTGAACGGGATGACCTTCTCCTGATAAGCATTGCTCTGACGGTCAAACACATTGGTACATGGCATGGACACCACGCGGGTCGCAATGCCGTCAGCGGCCAGTTCGGCCTGCGCTTTGATGGCAATTTCCAGCTCGGAACCGGTGGAGACGATGACCGCCTGGAAGTTATCCATGTCGGACAGGATGTAGCCGCCCTTGCGAATCTTCTCGACCATGCTCACGTCGGTCAGGCGCGGCAGGTTTTGGCGCGACAGGCACAAAGCGCTGGGGCCATTCTTGCGTTCCACCGCGCACGCCCAGGCCACAGCGGTTTCCAGGCCGTCGGCCGGACGCCACACGTCCAGACCGGGGATGATGCGCATGCTGGGAATGTGTTCGATGCTTTGGTGCGTGGGGCCGTCTTCGCCCAAACCAATCGAGTCGTGGGTGAACACATGGATCACGCGGATTTTCATCAGCGCCGCCATGCGGATCGCGTTGCGGCTGTAGTCACTGAAGGTCAAGAAGGTGCCACCATAAGGAATGTAGCCGCCATGCAGGCAGATGCCGTTCATGATGGCGGCCATGCCGAACTCGCGCACGCCGTAGCTCATGTGGTTGCCCCATTTGTCACGGCCAGCCTTGACACAGCCTTTGAAGTTGGTCAGGTTGGAGCCGGTCAAATCAGCGCTGCCGCCAAAAAACTCGGGCAACAGCGGTGCAATCGCGTCGAGCGCGTTCTGGCTGGATTTTCGGGTCGCAAAGGCGGTGGCGTTGGCGGCAATACCTTCAAGCAGGCCGGGCAGCTTGTCGGCAAAGGCGGCGGGCAAATCGCCAGCCATGCGGCGGGTGAACTCGGCAGCGTCTGCAGGGTAGGCCGCGCTGTAGGCGGCAAAACGTGCGTCCCAAGCGTGTTCGGCAGACACCCCACGGGCAACAGCGTTCCAGGCGGTGGCAATGTCAGCCGGGATTTCAAACGGTGCAGCCGTCCAGCCCAGGGCCTCGCGGGTGGCAGCGACTTCGGCAGCGCCAAGTGCTGCGCCGTGCACGTCGTGTGTGCCAGCCTTGTTGGGCGAACCCATACCAATCACGGTTTTGCAGCAGATCAGGGTCGGCTTGCCGTTGGCCAGCACAGCTTGTGCTTTGGCGGCTTTGACTGCCGCGTCAATGGCGGCAGGACTGTGGCCGTCTACGGCGGCGATCACGTTCCAGCCATAGGCTTCGAAGCGTTTGGGCGTGTCGTCGGTGAACCAGCCTTCCACATGGCCGTCAATGCTGATGCCGTTGTCGTCATAAAACGCGATCAGCTTGGACAGGCGCAGCGTGCCCGCCAGCGAGCAGGCTTCGTGGCTGATGCCTTCCATCAGGCAGCCGTCGCCCAGGAAAACATAGGTGAAGTGGTCAACGATGGCGTGGTCAGCCTTGTTGAATTCGGCCGACAGCAGCTTCTCGGCCAGCGCCATGCCCACGGCATTGCTGACGCCCTGGCCCAGCGGGCCGGTGGTGGTTTCCACTCCAGGGGTCACGCCCACTTCGGGGTGGCCGGCAGTCTTGCTGTGCAACTGGCGGAAGTTTTGCAGCTCGCTCATCGGCAGGTCGTAACCGGTGAGGTGCAGCAGGGCATAAATCAGCATCGAGCCGTGGCCGTTGGAGAGCACAAAACGGTCGCGGTCAGCCCAATGCGGGTTGGTGGGGTTGTGCTTGAGGTGGCGGTTCCACAGCACTTCGGCAATGTCGGCCATGCCCATGGGCGCGCCGGGGTGGCCGGACTTGGCTTTTTCAACGGCGTCAACGGCCAGCATGCGGATGGCATTGGCCATCTGCTTCGCGAATTCGGGGGTAGGTACTGTCATGGTTCGTTATGGGTAAGTGTTGTGGGGTGTCAGGGTCAGGCCCCGCTCTCTCAGCGGGTGCGCAGCCCTCTATCTTAGTCAGTTAAGCGACAGGAAATTCAGACCGGCCGCTGGCGGCGCTTCAGCCCGCCTTCTTCTGCCGCTCCATCATGCGCCAGACAAACGGGGTGAAGATGAGTTGCATCGACAGCTCCATCTTGCCGCCGGGGACAACGATGGTGTTGGCACGGCTCATAAAGCTGCCGTCAACCATGTTGAGCAGGTATTGGAAGTCGATGCCCTTGGGGTTGGAGAAGCGGATCACCACCATGCTCTCGTCGGCGCTGGGGATGTCGCGCGCAATGAACGGGTTGCTGGTGTCCACCATCGGCACACGCTGGAAGTTCACATGGGTGTGCATGAACTGCGGGCAGATGTAGTGCACGTAGTCAGGCATGCGGCGCAGGATGGTGTCGGTCACCGCTTCGGTGCTGTAGCCGCGCATCTTTTTGTCGCGGTAGAGCTTCTGGATCCATTCGAGGTTGATGACTGGCACGACACCGATCAGCAAGTCGGGGTGCTTGGCAATGTTCACCTCGTCGGTGACCACGGCGCCGTGCAGGCCCTCGTAGAACAGCAGGTCGGTGTGCTTGGGTAAATCTTCCCAGGGTGTAAAGGTACCTGGGTCCTGTTTGTAGGGTGCGGCTTCCTCAGGGTCGTGCAGGTACTTGCGGCGCATGCCGGTGCCGCTCACAGCGTAACTGGCGAACAGCGCCTCAATTTCTACGAACAGGTTGTTCTCGGGTCCGAAGTGGCTAAAGTGCTTGTTGCCGACTGCTTCAGCTTCAGCAAGGGCGATTTTCATGGCATTACGGTCAAAGCGGTGAAAGCTGTCGCCCTCGATCACCGCAGCCTTGACATTTTCTCGGCGGAAAATATTGTCAAAGGTGCGGGTGACCGAAGTCGTACCTGCGCCGCTGGAGCCGGTGATGGCAATGATGGGATGGCGAATGGACATGGTGTGTCTCCTGAAGTTTAAGAATTTATGCAGTCAACGTCTTTTCTGTCGTTGCGAGCGATGTGTGGCAATCCAAGACTGCGAAAAACATGGATTGCCGCGTCGCTGTGCTCCCCGCAATGAAAGTGATCGGGCGCAAAAATGTTAGTCGCGAAACAGGCTGCGTTCGGCGAAAAGCGGGTTGTGCAACTGCACCTCCACCGGCTCGCGGTGGTAGCGCTCAATGCGCTCGACTTCGTTTTTAGAGCCAAACACAAAACCAATGCGCTGGTGCAGACTGGTGGGCTGCACCTCCATCATCGGCATCTCGCCGGTAGAGGCGCGGCCGCCGGCCTGCTCCATGATCATGCCCACCGGGTTAGCCTCATACAACAGGCGCAGTCGGCCAGGCTTGGAGGTGTCTTTGGTGTCGCGCGGGTACAGGAAAACGCCACCGCGCATCAGGATACGGTGCGCCTCGGCCACCATGGAAGCAATCCAGCGCATGTTGAAGTCTTTGCCACGCGGCCCGGTCTTGCCAGCCAGACACTCGTCCACATAGCGTTTCACCGGTGCTTCCCAAAAGCGTGCATTGGAGGCGTTGATGGCGAACTCATGTGTGTCCGCCGGAATCTGCATATTTCGGTGCGTCAGCATGAATTCGCCCAAATTCGGGTCCAGCGTGAAACCGCTGACGCCATCACCCACGGTCAGCACCATCATGGTGGTGGGGCCGTACAACGCGTACCCGGCAGCGACCTGCTTGACACCTGGTTGGAAAAAGTCTGACTCCACCACGTCGCGACCGGAATCGATCACCTCTTGCGGTGCGCGCAGGATGCTGAAAATGCTGCCCACCGACACGTTCACGTCGATGTTGCTGGAGCCGTCCAGCGGGTCAAACACAATAAGGTAGTTGCCACGCGGGAATTGTTCGGGAATCTGGTAGGGCGCGTCCATCTCTTCAGAAGCCATGCCTGCCAGATTGCCCGACCACTCGGCACGGTGAATGAACACATCGTTGGAGAGCACGTCGAGTTTCTTTTGTGTTTCGCCCTGCACATTGACCGAGCCGCCCTCTTCGGCCGCATGGTTGCCCATGACACCAGCGAGTTCGCCATAGGCCACGGCCTTGGCAATGCCCTTGCAGGCCAGCGATACGTCCAGAATCAGCGAGTTGAAATCACCGCTGGCGCTGGGGAAACGGCGTCGCTCCTCAATCAGGAACTGCGTCAGCGTCGAGCGGTTGGAACGAAGGGTCATGGGCATGGAGGAGCTCCTGGTGATTTAAATTCAATAGCGCTTGAGGCTTATGCAGCTTGGGCTGCAGTGCGCAAAGCCTGCATCACGGTTTTGTAACCACCGTCGGCATCGGGGGCGCTGAACACGGCGCTGCCGGCCACGCAGGTGTCGGCCCCTGCGGCAACAATTTCGGCAATGTTGTCGGTTTTGACACCGCCATCGACTTCCAGCCAGACGGGCGAGCCGCCAGCGGCCACATGCGCATCAATGCGGGCCCGCACGGCGCGCAGCTTGGCCAAGGTGCTGGGAATGAACTTTTGCCCGCCAAAACCCGGGTTGACGCTCATCAGCAAAATCATGTCGAGCTTGTCCATGACATGGTCCAGCACACTCAGCGGTGTGGCCGGGTTCAGCACCAGGCCAGCCTTGCAACCCAGCTCGCGGATCATGGCCAGGCTGCGGTCCACGTGTTTCGAGGCTTCGGGGTGGAAGGTGATGATGTTGGCACCGGCCTTGGCAAACAGCGGAATGATCGAATCCACCGGCTCGACCATCAGATGCACGTCGATCGGGATGCTCACATGCGGGCGAATGGCTTCACACACCAGCGGGCCGATGGTCAGGTTCGGCACGTAATGGTTGTCCATCACGTCAAAGTGCACCAAGTCACAACCGGCGGCCTCAATGGCGCGCACCTCTTCGCCCAAGCGGGCAAAGTCGGCAGACAAAATGGACGGGGCCAAACGCAGAGTGGGGCTGGAGCTCATGGGTGGTCTTTCAGAAGGTTAAAAATCGGTGATCAGGGCTGCGTTCAGGCCGGTGAAGAATTCTGCCAGTCTGTCAACTGCGACAGCGTGACATGGCTCAAGTCAGGCACAACCCGCAGCGCATCCGTGAAGTCGTGATGCAAGGTGTAGCGGTTGGTGGTGATCAGCGTCTTCAGACCCGCAGCGGTTGCGGCGCGCAGGCCATTGCTGGAGTCTTCAATCACCAGGCACTGGCTGGTCGGCACACCCAGCGCCTCGACCACCTGGAAATACACCTGCGGGTGCGGCTTTTTGAGGGGCGCTGTGGCCGCATCACCAATCACGGCAAAGGTGTCGCGCCAGTGCTCACCCAGCGCGCCGCGCAGCAAAGCGGCAATGTTGGCCGGCGTGGTGGTGGTGGCAATGGCCAGTTTCAGCCCGGCCTGGCGCGCCTCGGTGATCAACGCCAGCACACCTGGGCGCAATTCCACCACGCCGCTGTTCATCAGGCTTTCATAAATGGTGGTCTTCAGGGCGTGGATGCGATCGATCCGACTTTGCAGCACCTCGGCGTCCAGCACCCCGATCGCCGGGTCAATCTGCTGCCAATAAAGCAAGATGCGCTCTTTGCCACCCGACACATCCAGCAGATGGAGGTACATCTCATCGGTCCAGACCCAGTCCATGCCGAGTTCGGCAAAGGCATGGTTGAAGGCTGTCAAGTGCACGCTTTCGGTCTCGGCCAGCGTGCCGTCCACATCAAAGATCAAGGCTTGCAGTGCACCAGATGCCATGGAGAAGTGTCCTTTGTTGAGCGCGTGGGTGCCGACAAATGTTCGGCATGGGTTTACTTTAAACGGGCTGACTCATAAACTCTAATCACGTTTTATTTAAAAATCATCAGTAACGCCTGATGAAATGAAAAGAGCCGTCGATGCGCCCCTACACCTTCAAACAGATCCAAACCTTCATCGAAGTGGCGCGCCAGCGCTCGGTGTCCAAAGCGGCCGAGCGCCTTTTTGTGACACAACCCGCGGTGTCGATGCAAATCCGGCAGTTGGAAGACGCTTTTGGTCTGGCGCTGGTGGAGCCGTTGGGGCGCACTATTCAACTCACCTCGGCAGGCGAGGCGTTTTTGACCTACGCCACCAACGCCATGGGCCAGTTCAAAGACCTTGAAGCACTGATGGCCGAACATGTGGGCCTGAAAAAGGGTCGTATCGACCTGGCGGTGGTGACCACTTCCAAATACTTTATTCCCATGTTGCTGGTGCAGTTTGGCCGACTCCACCCCGGCATCGACGTGCAACTGAAGATTGACAACCGGGAAAATGTGTTGGGCATGCTGTGCCAGTTTGAAGCGGATCTGGTCGTGATGGGACGCGCGCCCAGCCACATCGAATGCATCGCCACACCCTTTGCCACCAACCCCCTGGTGATAGTGGCGCCGCCCGACCATCCGCTGGCACGCCGCAAAAGCCTGCCTTTTGAGGCGCTGAGTGACTTCCGCTTTGTGGTGCGCGAAGAAGGCTCGGGCACGCGTGCCGCGATGGAACGCCTTTTTCAGGTCCACCATGCGCCGTTGAACGTGGTTATGGACCTGCCAAGCAACGAGACCATCAAACAGGCGGTGATGGCCGGTATGGGTCTGAGCTTCCTATCCATGCGCACCATCCGCCACGAACTCGCCAGCGGCCACATTGCCTTGCTGGACGTGCAGGGTCTGCCGCAGATGAACCAGTGGTATGTGACGCACCTGAAACACAAAAAACTATCACCCGCCACCACGGCGTTCAAGGACTTCCTGATAGAGCAAGGCAGCGCGCTGATGGACACCTGGAGCTAGCGCAGTTGTGGCGTGATGCCCACACCTGAACGGTTTCGTTGCTCGAATGTAACCAAACCAGCTTTGTGGATATTAGGGTTAACCCTATACTGCACTGCAACATAGTTTGTTTCTGGAGGAACCCATCATGACAGACACCGTACTGCAACAACCCAGCTTGGCTCAAGAGGCCAAGAACGTGACAGTCGCCTTACATGAGCTCTTTTTGGCGACAAGCCGCCTGACCACCGCTCTTTGGGCCTCAGTGACCCAGCGCAGCGAGCCCTGCCTGATGAAATCTGCCCGCCAGGAGGCCGACAAGCTGCGTGCTTACGCTGACGGGATTTACCCATCAGACCCGCGCTACGCGCAGGATTTATACGCCGCCGCAACCCGCCACGAGCGCGCTGCTGCCAAGCAGTGAACCCCCTCTTGCGCCAACGTAGCAACGCAAAGCATTTTTTCATCATCAGGCAAGAGGGCGATCCCCGACCTAGACCTGAACAACTTTGGAGGACTCACCATGTCACTCACGACTAACCTTGGGCACACCACCAGCCTGATTCTGGGCCTGCCCTTTGACCTGGTCCGCGCCAGCTACGCCCGAGCAGTGCGCCTGGGCTTGATTGAACATTCGATGCTGAAATCTGCCCGATTTGCGCGGGAGCTGTGTGAGATTGAACGCCTCACCCTGGGGCTGTGGGCGCGCCGGGTGTAAACCAGACAGGCAATTGCAGAACACTGCAGCTGAACCGTTGGGTCTCAGGCACGCAGCGCGTCGTGCAGTTCGACGAAAGCCAGCGTGATCTTGTGGTTGGGGTCGAGGTAGATCATGGGTAAGCTCTGCTCATGCGACTCGCGAATACGCACCGATGGCGGCAAATACGGCTGCAACACCGGCAACCCTTCGGCTATGAGTTCGGTCACCATGCGCTGAGGCAGGTTAGCGCGCGACTGGAACTGGTTGACCACGATACCGTCCACCTGCAAATCGGGATTGTGGTCGGCGCGGATTTCCTGCACGTTGTCCAGCAAGGTGTACAGCGCCTGGCGCGAAAAGCTGTCACAGTCAAACGGGATCAGGCAGCCGGTGGCCCCAATCAGCGCGGCTCGGGTGTAAAAGTTCAGCGCCGGTGCGGTGTCGATGTAAATGCGCTCATAGGTTTCACCCAACTGTTGCAAGGCCTCGCGCAATTTGTAGATTTTCTGCCGCGACTCGAGCTTGACCAGAAGTTCGTTGAGTGACGGGCTGGAGGCCATCAGCTCCAGGTTCTCAAACGGGGTTTCAACTATAAACTCTGAGGGTGACTTGCTCTTGAAACTATAGCTTAGTGTGTGCTCAAAGAAGTCGGCGACAGTGGGTTGATCTTCTGCTGCGGCGCTCCCCAGCAAGTAGCTGGTGGAGTTACCTTGCGGGTCCAAGTCGATCACCAGGGTACGCAAACCCTGGCTGGCACTGATGGCGGCCAGGTTGCAGGTGATGGTGGATTTGCCAACACCCCCTTTTTGGTTGAACACGACGATCGGCATGAATGGCTCCTTTGGGGCTGCAAGCTAAGTGACAAATAATTGATGATTGTCTGTGAATCTGTCCGGGGTCTGACACAGTTTCTGGTGAGGGCCTGCCCCGCCGTTGCCAGGCACACCAAAAACCCAACTCATCAGAAAATTCTGATTCGATCAGCAATTAATTTGAATTTTCATGATGAATAAGCGTGTCTATAGTTCAGACCATCACCAACCCAACAGCACCTACAGGAGACACTCCATGGATCAATCGAACCGCTACGCAGACCTGAGCCTTAAGGAAGAAGACCTGATCAAGAATGGCAAACACGTTCTTGTAGCTTACAAGATGAAGCCGAAAGCCGGCTATGGCTACCTGGAAGCTGCAGCCCACTTTGCGGCTGAATCCTCCACTGGCACCAACGTGGAAGTCAGCACCACCGACGACTTCACCCGCGGCTTGGATGCGTTGGTGTACTACATCGACGAAGCCACCGAAGACATGCGCATTGCGTACCCGATGGACTTGTTCGACCGCAACATCACCGATGGCCGCATGATGATGGTGTCTATTCTGACCCTGATCATCGGCAACAACCAAGGCATGGGTGACATCGAGTACGGCAAGATTCACGACATCTATTTCCCCGAGCGCGCCATCCAGCTGTTTGACGGCCCCTCCAAAGACATCTCTGACATGTGGCGCGTGCTGGGTCGCCCCATCAAGGACGGTGGCTATATTGCCGGCACCATCATCAAGCCCAAGCTGGGCCTGCGTCCTGAGCCGTTTGCCGCAGCTGCGTACCAGTTCTGGCTGGGCGGCGACTTCATCAAGAACGACGAACCCCAAGGCAACCAGGTGTTCTGCCCGGCGAAAAAAGTTTACCCGCTGGTCTACGATGCGATGAAGCGCGCGATGGACGAAACCGGTCAGGCGAAGATTTTCTCGGCCAACATCACGGCTGACGATCACTACGAAATGTTGGCTCGTGCCGATTTCATTCTTGAAGCTTTCGGGCCTGATGCTGACAAGGTGGCATTCCTGGTCGACGGTTTCGTCGGCGGCCCTGGCATGATCACCACAGCGCGTCGTCAATACCCCAACCAATACCTGCATTACCACCGCGCTGGCCACGGCATGATCACCTCGCCTTCCGCCAAGCGTGGTTACACCGCTTTCGTGCTGGCCAAGATTTCCCGCCTGCAAGGTGCGTCGGGCATCCACGTCGGAACCATGGGCTACGGCAAGATGGAAGGTGAGAATGATGACCGCAACATCGCTTACATGATCGAACGTGACGAGGCGCAAGGCCCGGTCTACTTCCAAAAATGGTATGGCATGAAGCCCACCACCCCGATCATCTCCGGCGGCATGAACGCGCTGCGTCTGCCAGGCTTCTTCCAGAACCTGGGCCACGGCAACGTGATCAACACGTCTGGCGGCGGTGCCTATGGCCACGTTGACAGCCCGGCCGCTGGGGCGATTTCTTTGCGCCAGTCGTATGAGTGCTGGAAAGCCGGTGCTGACCCGATCGAGTTTGCCAAAGAGCATAAAGAGTTTGCCCGCGCCTTCGAGTCGTTCCCGGGTGATGCTGATAAGTTGTTCCCGGGCTGGCGCGAAAAGCTCGGCGTGCATAAGTAAGTACAACGCCCGAAGCGACATTTCGGTGCATTGGTAAGAACGCGGTGGCAGGGTAGTTTGTCGCGGCAGGCTGCCCCGCGTTGTTTTGGTGGGCAGGCTTGGGAGCCGGGGGCATAGCGCAGCTTTCGTGGATGGCACGTTGCGACGGGATGCCCTGCGCCGCGAATGTCCCCCGAAAGCGGCCTGCGGCCACTCCCTCCTCCTTGATTTGGCAAAACCCCAAGTCCACGCTCTGCAGGACATCCCTTCACAACATGCCTGAAACGATTTTGGTCTTCATGCACCGCACGCAAACCATACCGCCAAGCAGCGTGCGTTGGGTATCTGACGCAGCGGAATCAAGGAGGAGGTTCGGGCCCAGCCCGAACTGGGGGACATCCGCGGAGTCGGATACCCGACATAGCCATAGCCATAGCCATAGCCATGTCCATGTCCATGTCCATGTCCATAAACCGATAGGCCACCAGAAAATAGCCGATATGCTTCCCAGACAAACCTGACCTAACCCAGTCTTCCACCCTGACCACACAGGAACACACCATGACCACCCTAGCACAGCAATACAGCATCACTCAAGAGCCTTTCTACCAGCAGCAAAGTAACGAGGTGGCACTCTATGAGGCGGCTTACAAAGCCAGGTTGCCGGTCATGGTCAAGGGCCCTACCGGCTGCGGCAAATCGCGTTTTATTGAATACATGGCCTGGAAGCTGGGCAAGCCGCTGATCACCGTGGCCTGCAACGAAGACATGACCGCCAGCGATCTGGTCGGCCGTTATCTGTTGGAAGCCAACGGCACCCGCTGGCTCGATGGCCCGCTGACCACGGCGGCGCGCATTGGCGCCATTTGCTACCTGGACGAAATTGTCGAAGCCCGACAAGACACCACGGTGGTGATCCACCCGCTGACCGACCACCGCCGCCAGTTGCCAATCGACAAGAAGGGCGAGCTGCTTCAGGCGCACCCGGACTTTCAACTCGTCATCTCTTACAACCCAGGCTACCAAAGCCTGATGAAAGACCTCAAGCAAAGCACCAAGCAGCGCTTTGTCGGTTTTGACTTTGATTACCCCGCGCCAGAGTTGGAGGCACAGATCATTGCCACAGAGACCGGTATCCCGCTGGCCGATGCCACCCGTCTGGTCAAAGTGGGTGGCGCGGCTCGCGCCCTCAAAGGCCACGGGCTGGACGAAGGCATTTCCACCCGGCTGCTGGTGTATGCCGCCACGTTGATCAACGGCGCAGTCTCGCCAACGGACGCCTGCCGCATGGCCTTGGTGCGCCCGATCACCGACGACGCCGACATCCGCGCCACGCTCGACCATGCGGTTGACGCTATTTTCGGCTGAACGCCATGACCGCCGTGGCTGACATCACCAGCCCTGCCGACTTGGGCTCTGAGCGCTTGCAGGCCTGGCGCAGGCAACTCGACTGCCGTTTTGCCGAGATCGACGATGTGTTTGAGGCCAGCATGGCCGAGGCGCATGCCAGGCTCAGCGCCGAGGGCGTAGACGAATTTCTGACCCAGGCGCGCTTTCTGGGCAAGATGGGCCGGGGCGTGGAGCCTGCGCTCACTTTTTTGCAGGCTTGGCCGTTTGTCGCGCAGCACGTAGGTGAATCCGCGCTGGACACCGTCATGCTGACCGTGCGGCAGATCAACAAGTCGCCCAACGGCCGTTCCATTGCTCCGTTTTTGCAAGCATTGAACCCAGTTAGCAAAAGGCTTGGAAGCCAAAAACAGTTACAACACTACCTGGATTTGTGCCTGCTGCTGCTGGAGCGCACCAGCGGCTCTATTCATGGCATCCACAAGACGTACGCGAGTCCCAGTCTGGCTATTTTTTTCGAGAAGTCGCCGCTGCTGCTGGGCGCGCTGAGCCTGCAAGGTTTGGCCAACTGGGTGAATTACGGCATCCGCAACTACAGCCATCACCCTGATCAGCAGCGTGAATTCTTTAGCCTGAGCTCGGCCGACAGCCGCGCCGTGTTGCAGCGTGAGCGCCACGGCGCCCTGCTGATGGACAACACCCGCGCGCTTGACTTGTACCTGAAAGCGCTGTGGCAAGACGCCGATGTGCTGGTGCCCTACTCCACCACGTTTGACGTGCAGCGCCAGCCGATGCCTTATTTCGATGTCATGGGCATCCGGCTGCCCGATGTGTATGACGAGCGCTCGGGCATCAGTGGCCTGGACCGCTACCGCGCCGCGCTGGCCCACATGGCCGCACACCGGCGCTGGAGCACGCCGATCTTTGCTGATAACTTCAGTCCAGCGCAACGCCTGACCATCGAATATTTTGAAGATTCCCGCGTTGAGGCGCTGGCAATGCGCGAATACCCAGGGTTGCGCCGCATTTTCAAAGCGCTGCATCCCACACCGCTTGAGGGGGCCTGCAGCAACGCCACCCATTCGTGCCTGCGCCACCGGCTGGCGTTGTTGTCCCGCGCCTTGTTGAGCCCGCCCGGGCGCTTCGAGAGTCCGCAGTTGCAGGATTGGGTGCAGCGTTTTCAGGGCTTGCTCGCGCAGGGCGAATCCAGCACCGCCGAGATCGCCAGCCTCAGCCTCAGCTATCTGGCCAAGACCAGCCTCCAAAGTGACCGCCTGCCAGATGCCTGGTTTTTGGACACCGAAGTGGACTACCGTGATGACAACCGCCATCTGTGGCGCTTTCACGAAGCCAGTGACGACGAAGAACAGTTTGACGCACCCACTCAAACGGTTTCAAAAGACGAAATCGCCACCCTGCCACCACGCCATTACCCCGAGTGGGACTACACCAGCCAGACCATGCGCCCCGACTGGGTGAGCCTGTACGAGCGCTTGCACCCTGGCGGCAACCCGGCTGACATTGACGCCCTGCTGGCCAAACACAGCGCCTTGTCGAAGCGCCTGAAACGCCTACTGGACTTGCTCAAACCGCAAGACAAGGTGCGGGTGCGCTTTCAGGAAGACGGTAGCGAGCTGGACCTTGACGTGGCGATTCGCTCCCTCATCGACCTGAAAAGTGGCAGCCAGCCCGACCCGCGCATCAACATGAGCCACACCACCGATGGCCGCAGCATCGCTGTGACCCTGCTGCTGGACTTGTCGCAGTCGCTCGGCGAAAAAGCGCCTGGTTCCGAACAAACGGTGCTGCAACTGAGCCAGGAAGCGGTGTCTTTGCTGGCCTGGGCGGTGCAGCAGTTGGGTGACCCGCTGGCGATTGCCGGTTTTCACTCCAACACGCGCCACGATGTGCGCTACCTGCACATCAAAGGTTTTGGCGAAAGCTGGGGTGACGATGTCAAGGCGCGCCTAGCCGCCATGCAGGCCGGTTACAGCACCCGCATGGGCGCAGCCATGCGCCATGCCGCGCGCACCTTGAGTACGCAGGCGGCCGACAAAAAACTGCTGCTGGTGCTGACCGACGGCCAGCCTGCCGACATTGATGTGAAAGACGAGCGCCTGCTGATTGAAGACGCCAAAGTAGCGGTGCGCGAGCTGGACAACCAGGGCATCTTTACCTACTGCATCAACCTCGACGCCGCCGCAGATACCTATGTGAGCGACATCTTTGGCAAGCAGTACACGGTGATCGACAACATCGCCCGGCTGCCTGAGCAGTTGCCCAGGCTGTTCATGGCGCTGACACGGTAAGGATGCATCAACATTTGAATACGCTATCTTTTATATAGCTATATCCGCTTATAAAATAAGGGCTGGAGCCGTATTTTCTATTTAATCGTTCCGGCAACCGCCTGCTGCGCGGTAACCCGACCTGCCCCACCGCGCTCAAACCACACACCAGGCCGGAGACCGCGCCACTGTCGCCGAGGGGGATCATTTCAAACTCCTCGCACCAGGCGGCTGACAAGGAGGCCCGATGCAAAAAACACACCGAGGAACACAAACGCTGAAATGCTCAGCACCGCCGCGCCCGACAGGCCCAACCCACTGGTGCAACCTCCGGCCAACCGGGCACCATACCCGGCGAGTGCGCCACCAATGCGCGCCTTGCCCAGCCGCAAAGACTTGCCCTGGCTACGAGCGCCATCAATCTGCACCCTGAAACGCCCCGCCATGAAGGCCACTCCCCCGCCACCCGGGAATACCCCCAATACCTCCCAGTCCAGCCAAGTACTCATGGGATTGCCCTCTGCCACGATGGGGCCGAGGTAGCTGTGCGTCTGCGCCACCTGTGGCGCCACCATCAGCGCGGCCGCGGCAACCACATGGGAGAACGTGCCGCTGGCGCCCAAACCGTGGCCTGAAATGACAAATGTCAATAACAGCACCAGTCCCAAAATAACACCAGCAACCAGTGGCGACCAAAACTTTTTTTACCGGGCGATCCAACCATAAATCTGGCGTATTCACAGCTTTTTCTATACAAAACAACACATTGGCGGAAACATTTCACCTTGTCAGGGGCGTCAATGTCAATTTACTTTGCCTGTTAGCCATCTCAAACAACCCATCGTGTTGACGCCAAAACCATTTTGGACACTGTCTAGACGAACACCGATTGATATTAATCAATATATGAAAATGCGCAAATATTCAAAATTCCAGCATTCCAACAACCGGCCACACTGACCGGATATAAAAGGTGAATGCGATGCCTAACAATTCAGCCGCGGGTCTTGTGTTTTTCAGGGCATTTCTTGCGGTATGGCTGATACTGGTCGCTCCGGGCAGCGTGGGCATAGCCAGTGCAGAGAACAACAAAGCTGTCAAACTCAACACAACAGCAGACCACTCCAAATTCAAGGAACTGGAGCGGTTTTTTGCGACCGGGCCTGAATTGACCAAAGTTTGCATCGGTTGCCACACCGAAGCTGCAGGTCAGATTCATCGTACCAAGCACTGGAAGTGGGAGTTTCTCAACCCTGACACCAACCAAATGCTGGGCAAGAAGACGGTGGTCAACAACTTCTGCATCTCCATTGCATCAAACCAGGCGTCTTGCACGGGCTGTCACGTGGGCTACGGCTGGAAAGACAAGCAGTTTGACTTCAAATCTGAAGAAAACGTGGACTGCGTGGTGTGCCACGACACCACAGGCAACTATAAAAAGCCCGCTGGGCTGGCTGGCAATGTGGTCACCAAAGACATGGAGTTTCCGCCCGGTTCTGGCAAGATCCTCAAAGCCATTGACCTCAGCAAGATTGCTCAAAAAGTGGGCAAAACCAGCCGTGACACCTGCGGTGGCTGCCACTTCAATGGTGGCGGTGGTGATGGTGTCAAGCACGGTGATCTGGACAGCTCCATGGCGGCTCCTGATAAAGAGCTGGATGTTCACATGGATGCAGCTGGTCTGGACTTTACTTGTGCCACTTGCCACAAAACTTCATCTCATGACGTCGCCGGCAGCCGCTACGCAGCGACGGCCAAAGACAACAAAGGTGCCCATCTGCGTGGCGACCCGACCAACGGTAACCCTGCTACCTGCGTGTCTTGCCATGGCAAGTCGCCACACCCCGAGAACGTGCGCCTGAACCAGCACACCGCCAAACTGGCTTGCCAGACCTGCCATATCCCAGCCTTTGCGCGGGGTGGCTTGCCCACCAAGATGGGGTGGGACTGGTCAGCCGCAGGCAAGCGTGATGCTGAAGGCAAGCAAATCACCCTCAAAGACGCCAAGGGGCACATCACTTACGAGTCGCGCAAGGGGCAGTTCACTCTGGCTGAAAACGTCAAGCCGGAGTACGCCTGGTTTAACGGTCAGGTGAACTACACCCTGGTGTCAGACAAGGTTGAAAAATCCGCCCATCCTACCCCGATCAACGTACTTGGCGGCAGTCCGACCGACGGCAAATCCATGATCTGGCCGATGAAAGTCATGCACAGCACGCAGCCATTTGACCCGGTCAACAAAACACTGATCACGCCGCATACCGCGGGCAATGACGACACGGGTTACTGGAAAAATCTGGATTGGGACAAAGCCATTCCGGTAGGCATGGCAGACGCCGGTGCGCCGTATTCTGGCCAATACGACTTCATCAACACCGAAATGTCCTGGCCCATTACCCACATGGTGGCACCCAAAGAAAAAGCACTGGCCTGTGTGGAATGCCACACCAGTCAAGGCCGTTTAGCAAACCTTCCTGGCATCTACCTGCCCGGCACACACACCATGAAGCTGGTGGACAAGCTGGGTTGGGGGCTGGCGCTGCTGACGCTGCTTGGCGTCCTGGGCCACGGTGCAGTGCGCGTTATGTCACATCGTAAAGCTTGAGGAGAAAAACATGACACAACGCGTTTACCTGTTCAAGGCGTTTGAGCGCCTCTGGCACTGGTCGCAAGCGGCCCTGATCATTTTCATGCTGCTCACAGGCTTTGAGATTCATGGCACCTACAACGTGTTCGGTTTTGAGAAAGCGGTGGATTACCACGTTGTTGCCGCGTGGACCTTGGTCGGTGTATGGGTATTTGCCATCTTCTGGCACTTCACCACCGGTGAGTGGCGCCAGTACGTCCCTACCCTGGACAAGATCACATCAATCATGAATTTCTACTCTTCAGGCATCTTCAAAGGCGCACCACATCCTTTCAAACCCACGGCTAGGCAGAAGCACAACCCGTTGCAACGGTTGACCTATTTGGCGATTTTGACCCTGCTGAGTCCGCTGATCTGGATCACGGGCTGGCTTTACCTGTTCTACGCCGACTGGACCCAGTGGGGGCTGGGCAGTCTCTCACTGGAATGGGTCGCCATCGGACATACTGTCGGTGCCTTTCTGATGCTGGCGTTCCTGATTTCTCACATCTACCTGATCACGACCGGCCACAAGCTCACATCCCAAGTCAAAGCCATGATTACCGGCTGGGAAGAAATCGAATAGTTCATATTTTTAGGAGTACCCCATGACACACATGAAAACCCTGGCCAGTGCCGCACTGATGACCCTTTTCGGCGCCTCGTTTTCGGCGCATGCCTACGACGGTGACTGGAAACGTGGACGTATTTACTACCGCAGCGTCTGCACCGCTTGCCACACGGCATCTCCGGTCGGGTCGATCAACCCCAGCACCAAAACCAAAGCCGATTGGAGCGCCTACCTGCTGCTCGACAAACACGCCAAAGGCAAAGACAAAGTCAGCCAGTATGTCAGCAAAGCTTACCGCGCCAGCATCCAATCGACCAACAAGGCAGCCGTAAAATTTGCAGATGTACCTGACGCAGAACTGCTTGATGACATCAAGGCCTTTTTAATGAAAGGAGCCAAAGACGGCGATACACCGGCCACCTGCAGTTGATCTTCCCAACTGACTTCCAGAAAACTCTTCAAGGACAACAACCATGATGTACGCAAGTAAACCAATTGTTTCAGCAATGTTAGCGGCAACTCTTTGCACGGGATTTGTCATCATCTCAACGACTGCACTGGCCCAGGAGACACCCACATCACAAGTGGCCAAGGCAGGTTGGTACAGCAAATTGGTGACCATTGACTTGGTCAAGCAGCAGGCAGTGATTCCCAAAATCGACGGTGTGATGCTGATTGATTCCCGTCCCACGGTGCGCAAATTCGACCTAGGTCACATTCAGACTTCCATCAATATTCCCGACTCAATGTTCGACAAGCTGGCACCCTCGATGCTGCCACCAGACAAAAATACGTTGCTGGTGTTCTATTGTGACGGCCCGGAATGCATGCTGAGCCACAACTCGGCTTTCAAGGCCGAAAAGTTGGGTTACACCAACATCAAGGTCTATGCCGATGGCTACCCGGACTGGGTCAAGGGTGGCAATTTACCTTCTGTGAGCGTGGCATACCTCAAAAAGCTGATGGACGAGCAAGCACCTTTCACATTGATCGACGCGCGCCCCAAAGCCCGAAAATACGACCTGGGCCATATTCCAGGCGCCGTCAACTTGCCAGATTCACAATTTGACAAGTCGGCTGCCGAAGTGCTGCCTGCAGACAAAGCTGCTGCGCTGATTTTTTACTGCGACGGGCTAGCCTGCAAACTCAGCAATGATTCAGCCGCCAAAGCCGTGAAACTGGGTTACACCAACGTCAAAGTGGTACCCGAAGGCTACCCCGCCTGGGTCAATGCCTATGGGGTTGGACCTACCGCCGCTAGCACGGGCACTGCCGTCAAAGCGCCAACGATAGAAGCAGGCAAGGAGGCTGGCACCATCTCAGTGGCGTCCTTCGAACGCATTTTCAAGGAGGCGCCAGAAAGCGTTCACTTGATTGATGTACGCGAACCGCAGGAATTTGCGACGGGCACATTCAAGGGCGCACTGAATATGCCCATCAACAGCCTGGAAAAGAATGTGGACAAACTGCCTGCCGACAAACCCATCATCTTCTTTTGCGGAGCAGGTGGGCGCAGCGGTGAAGCGCACGACATGGTCAAACTTTATAAACCAGAGCTGAAGACGGTGTTTCTTGACGCCGAGATCAAATGGACGAAAGACGGTACCTACACCATCAAAGGTCATTAATCTGATCGTTCTGTTGAGTCGGTGACTATCAGTACGCTACTATTGGCGCACGAATTTTGGTAATGTGCGCATCCATTTCCTTGTCGGCGGGCAGCATGTTGGCAAACACCGGCAACAGCTTGTAGCGAAAGTCAATGACTTTTTTGTCTTTGACCTCGAAGTCCAGCACACCCAGAAACTTGGAGTTGGAGACGGCGTTGGTCACCAGGGTCTTGCCGCCCTTGTTGCTGATGATGCCGGCCACCGGCATGCCGTCGTGGGTGTGACGATGCCAAACAAAGACTGCAACGGCGCGAAGGACACCGACGCTTGCGTGGTTTGCGCCAAACCAGGGCTGACTCGGCGCTGCACGTTACCCCCGTATTTGGACGGTTTGCCATACCCGTCATTCAAAGCCACACCCTGGCCCAAGCCCTTGCTGTGCTCGGGCAGATTCAAAAATCAACGCCCGATGCGGTGCTTACTGTGAACCGTAACTGGCCAGGCGCTTCTGGTCCAGCACCCGGATGTCGCGCTTGTCGATGGCGATCAGCCCCTGGGTTTCCAGCTCGTGCAGCACCCGCGAAAAATACTCAGGCGTGAGCGACAGGCGCGACGCCACGCTGGCCTTGCTTACCTGCAGGGAAAGCATCAGACTTTCACTGACATCGTTGCTATCGACGCTGGCTTCGCTCAACAGATACCCGATCAGGCGCTGCATACCGCTTTGCAGGGCATAGCTCTCCACATCGCGCACCAGTCCGTGCAAACGGCGCGAGATGCCCGCCAGCATGTGCATCGCAAAACGCGGGTCGCGCTCGATTTCGGTGATCACCGCCTGCTTACTGACATCCAGCAGCAGTGAGTCAGCCAGCGCCTGCACGTTCAGGATGTAAGGCTTGTTCAAAAACATCATCGCCTCGGCAAAGCTGTGACCTGCGCCGACCAGTTCAATGATTTTTTCCTGCCCGGCGGCGTTGCTGACAAACAGCTTGACTTGCCCGACGATGACCACATGAAAGGCCTCACAGGGGTCCCCGGCGCGAAAGACCATGTCACCCCGACTGAGCCGACGAAGTTGGCAACCTTCACCCAGCCTGACGCGCTCCTCTAAAGAAAGGTCAAGAAAAAGAGGGATGACGCCCAGATAGCGTTGGATGGTGCTGCTGTCTTTATCGTTGGTCATGAAGCTGCCGAGGTCTTGTAAAACAGCCAATGTACCCGGCCTGGGCCAGCTTGTGCAGGCAATGAGCCCTGCAGTGAAAGGGTTATTGCCTGGAAAGGCTTGCCCAGGCCTGGGTCAGTTGCTTGACCAAGTCCTGGGGTCGCTGTACCAGCGCAAAGCCATTTTGGCCAAATAGCAGCGGTAAATAGTCCCGAGCCTGTTCGTCAATGGTCACGCAAAAAGGCGTCAGCCCGGCCTGCCTGGCCTCGTGAATGGCATGGCGCGTGTCTTCCAGGCCGTATCGGCCTTCGTAAATGTCCAGGTCATTGGGTTTGCCGTCGGTCAACAACATCAGCAGGCGCTTACGCTCGGGGCGCTTTTGCAGCAGCTGTGTGGCGTAGCGAATGCCGGTGCCCATGCGGGTGTAGTAGCCCGGTTTGATGGCGCCCACCCGGTTCTTTTCAGCCGTGCTCCAGGGTTCGTCGAAGGCTTTGAGGTGCTGCAGGCGTACATGGCTACGCCGCACTGAGCTGAAACCCCACATGGCAAATGGGTCAGCCGCGGCGTGCAGCGCCTCGCCAAACACATACAGCGCATCGCGAATGATGTCGATCACGCGCTGGCTGTCGTTCACATAGGCATCGGTAGACAGCGACAGGTCGGCCAGCAACAGCGTGGCCAGACTGCGCTCGCAGCGGCTGCTGCGCAGGTACACCGCCGGGGTGTCGCTGTGGTTGGCTGCGCCGCTGGCGCAGTCTGTATTGAAGCGCACCCAGGCGTCCAGGTCGATGTCGTCACCGCTGTCTTGGCCGTGCTGGGCGCGCGGCACATCACGCAAAATTTCCAGGCGACGGCGCACTTGACGTGCGGTGCGCTTGAGCGGGGGGGCGGGGACAAACACCGTGTCAGTGCGGCTTTGCATGACCTGCACGCGGCAGTGGTCGGGCAACAAACGCGCTTTGCGGTAATCCCACTCGGGCAGGGCCAGCCCAGGGCCCAGCGGCAGGTCATCAGCGCTGCTGCTAGGCAAGTCAAGATCGAACTTGACGCGCGAGGCCAGGGTCTGGCCGCCGGGTGCAACGGTGAGCTGGTCCATGTCGTTGGCGGCGTCCAGGGCGTTGCCGTCGTCTTCGTCATCGGTACCACGGTTGACGCTGACCCGCTCGCTCCAGGACATCAATGCCCCGCTGTAAAACGGTAGTACCAGAGCGGGGCGCTGTGCGTCGGTGTTGGCTTGCTGCGTTTGGCGTCGGCGTGCATCAGACTGCTTTGCTGGTTGGGCTGCGCTCGGGGCCGCGCTGGCCTGGCGGTCTGCTCCAACGCCTGGGGTGCCTGCGCTGATCCATAAACACACCGGCATCACCGCGATTGGGTCCAGCACCGGCGGTAGCGGCAGATCGTCAGGCTCTTGCGCAGACCTCTCTAGCAGGCTCTGCACCGCGGCCTCGGCACGCGCTTCGGCCCCTTTGAGGCGGGAGGGTTGCGGGCGCTGCGCCAGATGCGCCAGCAGCAAGCGCTGGTAACGTCCCCTGAAGCCAGGAAAGTGG
>Ga0209181_10001453_pt1 | contig 41503 bp, 42 predicted proteins | sample MAT05_FD_187208 | JGI IMG/M metagenome (GOLD analysis project Ga0209181, IMG submission 187208) | Freshwater microbial communities from Lake Fryxell liftoff mats and glacier meltwater in Antarctica - MAT-05 (SPAdes) (version 2) | ecosystem: Environmental > Aquatic > Freshwater > Ice > Liftoff... | reverse complement strand
TCTGCTAAATGGAGCCCTTACAGAACTTATGCCTGCAGGTATTTGTGGGGCTGGAAGGATCATGCCCAAACCCCTAAAGGGGCTTGAGGCAAGATCTCAAAAATAACCGTGTTTGCTGATTAGCTGGGTTTAGGAGTTTATTGCCGGGTAAAGAACAACTGGAAATTTGTACGATAAAATGTTAGTATACAGTCTGCCGCACCGCTCCTTCTGCCCGGGAGGAGGAGCAGTTGGATGAGGCCGCCCTTACTTTACTGTTCCTTTTATTGTCAATATTTTTTTAGAAGCTGCATCACTGAAATTTACGGTGATTGCTTTTGTAAACGCCCCTGCAGTAGCTGCATTAAAAGTGGCCTTTATCCTGGAAGATTTACCTGGTGCAATTGGTTCTTTGGTGTAATCAGAAGCCGTACAGCCGCAACTGGTAACTACATCTGCCACCAATAAAGGCTCATCGCCTTCATTTTTAAAAGTAAATTCTACTGAAACCGGTTTTCCCTGTGGTATTTCTCCAAAATCATGGATGTCTTTCGCCCAGGTAACTTTAACGTAGTTGTAAGCGGTTGCCAATGTTTCCGATACATTCGATGCCGTAAACGACATCAGGGCAACAGATGTAATGGCGATGGCAGCAATAGCGATGGTCTTAATTTGTTTCATAATTGTTTTTTTTAATGGTAAAATGATGACTCCCTACCGGGGTGAAGGAGATGGTAAAAGTAGCTGGTCACTAACAGAAAGGCTGTTAACCAGTTTAAAAACAATTGTAAATAATTTGTAAACAACATTGACAAATTTGGATTTGCAGTATCATTGTGGAGTGAAGATGAGCAAAATTAACGTGATCGTAACTGCCGGCACTGTGGCATTTGTTGGCATTATCGCCATACAGATCTATTTGTTGCGGCAGGCTTTTGATTATGAGGAAAAAAAATTCAGCCAGAATATACAGGTATCGCTTCTGGAAGTGGCCAACGAGATCAATGCCTATTATAGCTATGTAACGCCCCATGCAAACCCGGTTGAAAAAGTTTCAAAAGACTATTATATTGTAAACATCCGAAACGATTTTGAGGCTAAAGTGCTGGAACTGCTACTCATCAATAAGTTTAAGGCCAAAGGGATCAATACCAATTTTGAGTATGCCATTTACGACTGTGAAACGGATGCAATGATGTACGGCAGTTTTGTAAACCTCAATAAACTGGCGATACCGCAGGTGAAAAACACTTACTTTCCCAAAGCCAGCACCCTGGTGTATTACTTTGCGGTAAGGTTCCCCGACAAGAATAGTTTTATTTATGCCTCCCTCTCCATTTGGATCATCCTGTGCCTTGTGATGCTGGTGACGTTATTTATTTATCTCTACGCTATTTATATCATTTTACAGCAACAAAAATTTGCCAACCTGCAAAGGGATTTTATTAATAATATGACGCATGAATTTAAAACGCCGCTGGCTTCCATATTGATCGCTTCCACATTTTTATCGAAGCAGGATGCCATCAGCAGCGACGATAAACTGAAGCAATACAGCCAGATCATTATTGACCAGGGAAAAAAGCTAGACAGTCATTTGGAGAAAATTCTAAATGTGGCAAAAAATGATAACAACCCGATGTTGCTGAATAAGGAACCGGTGGATATCATGGCCGTTATCAATACCAGTATAGGCATTATTCAGTTAAAATATCCGGAGGTGGAAATTAAAGTGAATAATAACCTGCAGCAAACCACCATACAGGCAGATGCTTTTCATTTTGCTAACATTATGTATAATTTTTTGGATAATTCTGTTAAATACTGCGACAAAAAACCGGGCATAACAATTGATCTCCAACAAAAGAATGAATCGGTGGTGATGCAGGTAACAGACAACGGCACCGGCATTGAGCCCAAACACCTGAAACATATTTTTGAAAAATTTTACCGGGCACCTGAAAGTAAAGAGCTTGCCGTAAACGGTTTTGGGCTTGGCTTGTATTATGTAAAAAAGATCTGCGAACTGCACCGCTGGAAACTAAAGGCAGCCAGTGAGCCGGGTAAAGGAACTGTTATAACTTTAACGATGAAATAAAACCTGGCTGGCGCCAAAAGCCAGCAGGACCAAAAAATGAAAAAGTACAGAATATTATACGCAGAGGATGATAAAACACTGGCTTTCCTGACAAAAGACAATTTAGAACAGCACCAGTATGAAGTAGATCATTTTACTAACGGGGAGCAATGCCTGCAGGCTTTTGGCAAAGCTGCTTATGACGTTTGCATACTGGATGTAATGATGCCTGGCCTGGATGGATTTGCCGTGGCAGAAGCGATCCGGAGAACAAACCATGAAATACCGATCATTTTTTTATCTGCCAAAACGCTGAGGGAAGACAAGCTAAAGGGGTTGCGTATTGGCGCTGATGATTACCTGGTAAAGCCGTTCAGCATGGAAGAACTGGTATTGAAGATCGAGATATTTATTGCCCGGTCAAAAAAAAGCACAACATCTGAAAGAAAAATATATGCCATAGGCCGTTTTCAGTTTGACCCGGCTAATTTCATATTACTTCACCACGGCAAACAAATTGAACTAACTCAAAAAGAAGCTGCACTGCTGCAGTATTTTATAGATAATAAAAACAGGGTACTCAAAAGGGAGCAAATACTGACTGCTATTTGGGGGCAGGACGACTATTTTTTTGGCAGGAGTTTAGACGTTTTTATTTCGAGGCTGAGGAAAATATTTTCCGCAGATGATTCTGTGAAGATTGAAACACTACACAGTATCGGGTTTAAGCTGATAGTGGCAGAACACGGATAACAGGGTTTGAACTGGTTTTCACTGATTTTTATTCGTCTTTACTCTGCCCAATCAGCGTTATCCGTGTTCTATCCAACCCACTATTTCTTCCAAATACTTTTTATCTGTTTCATCAAAATCATCCAGCAATACACTGTCCACATCCAATACGCCAAATACGCCGTTATTTATTAGCGGCACCACTATCTCCGATTTGGATAAACTGCTGCAGGCAATGTGTCCGGGAAATTTTTCTACATCCGGAACAATAATGGTGATCGCTTGCTCCCAGGCAGTACCGCATACGCCGCGTCCCCTGCGGATACGGGTACAGGCAACGGGTCCCTGGAAAGGCCCCAGCACCAATTCCATGTCTCCCTGGGTATATTCGAATGGTTTTACCAAATAAAAGCCCACCCACAGCCAGCCAAACTGTTCTTTCAGTGCTGCACAAATATTGGCAAGGTTGGCTACCAGGTCCGGTTCGCCTTCAATCAATGCTTTTATTTGGGGAAGCAGCGTTTGGTATTGCTCTTCTTTGGTACCCTGTATGATGGATAAATCTTCTGCCATTTTTTATAACACGGATTTATACGAATTACACGTATTTTATGGCCGTAATTTGAATTATTGTAGTCAGTTCTAATTAGTGTAATAAAAAAATCCTTACTTAAATATAGTTTTTAAGAACGCCTTCATATCCTCCCAGCTTTTTTTATCCGCCGCAGCATTGTACTCAATGGGGATTCCGAATTTTTTCCCGTTGGCGGTGGCTTCCGGGTTGCTGAATGCATGCACAGCACCGGGATAAGAAATAAATGTGTAATCCGCTTTTACTGAATCCAGGTTGTTCCGGAAATTTGTCAATTCCTCTTCACTGATGAATTTATCAGCACCTCCGTGGCATACCAAAATTTTAGCCTTTGTCTTTCCTGCTTCTGCAGGTACGCCTGCAAGCCCACCATGAAAACTCACCACGCCGTTAAAATCCATTCCCAGCTTAGCGGCATTTAAACTCATTGAGCCGCCGAAACAATAGCCTATACAAGCCATGTTTGCTGCATCTGTTTGTTCATATTCCTTTATTTTATTTACAGCCGCTTCTATTCTTTCTTTAGCTAATTGTGGGTTACCGTAAAAAGGACCGGCCAATGCACCCGCTTCTTTTGGATCGTTGCCCTGCTTCCCGTTTCCATACATATCGGCAGCAATAGCAATATAACCCAATGCAGCCAGCATATCTGCCCGTTGGCGCACATAATCATTGCAGCCCCACCATTCGTGTATTACCACAATTGCAGGGCGTTTACTTTTTTGGGCTTCATCAAAAGCAACATAACCTTTCAGGCTGGTACCATCGGCAGATTTATAAGTTATTTCTTCCCCTACCACAGCAGTTTTACGGGATTGTGCATTCATAAAACCATACATTGAAATGAGCAATAATGATAAGAATAACCTTTTCATAAAATTTATTTTTTTGATAATAATTGCAGTAACAGTTTTCCGGCCAGCTTGTTTGAATGATGATTATTTTTTCTGCGCCATGATCATGTCGCTGTAAGAAACAGCCATAAAATCGTTGAGAGAGATATTGAACAGCGCAGCATAAAAATCACATTGTTGCTGCAGTTTGTCTTTCCCAATGCTGCCGTTGGCATCAATGGCTTCCACTTCTATAAAAGTACCCAGGTTTTGTACGGTATCAAAATGAAATTTTACATTGTCAATAAAATAAATTCTTCTCCATTTGTCCACCACTGCTTTTACTCCCAGCGCTTTTGTAAGCACTGCTTTTAAATTGGTATCCGGTTGATGCTGGTACAGCAGTACCTGCGATGATTTACTTCCCGCCGTATTTTCTCTTTCGTAATGGATCAAAGCATTTTCAATATTTCCTTCTCTCAGTTTTAACCTCCCATTATGTGTATTAAAGTAAGTGTCAATTTGATGGTCCTCACCAATAAATTGTGGATTGTGTTGCAGTAAAATTTTTTCTGCAGTAATCAGGTCTTTTGCTCTTGCTTTGAATTCGATATTGAGGATAGACATGAAATAAATTTATGCAGGAATATATTTCAGTAACTCTGTAAGCTCTTTGTCAGTAATGGTTTCTTTTTCAGGTTTATCATAGATAGCAAGCAGGTAAACTGTACTTTCTGTAACCATAAAATTAGTAATAATTCTGGCTCCACCGCTTTTCCCTTTTCCGTTAGAAGCAATAGCAATACTAAGTTTGCAGCAACTTTTTCCCAATGCTTTCCCCTCGTCAGGATTTACCTTAAGACTTCACGAGATTTAGTAACTCTTCTGCCAATGAAGCGTATTTCTTTACAAGTTTCTTTGCCTGGCGTTCAAATACATCTATTGTTTTTACTTTATAGCTCATTCAAAAAATCTTCAGCGTTACGGGCTTTCTTTTTTCCTGTCCTGATCAGTTTCATTTCTTCAACTGATTCTTTGATCTCTTTCATCAACTGGGCTTTTGCTTCAGTAAGCGGTGTAGCTTTTATATAAGAACTTTTCAATACATCCATAAAAGAAGAAGCTTTGTTATCGGGAATGTCTAGCAATACTTTCGTCGTGTAATATTCTACTTATATAAAAGTACAATTTATTTTTTTGGTGTTTTATTATACAAAGCAAAAAAAACCGCAACTCCAAAAGCTGCGGTTTTTCATTAGCAAATTAGCACATCAGCTAATCAGCACATTATTTTTACTGCCTCACCAATTTCAACTCCTTAATCAAATTACTGGCGCCGCCCAATTTATCAATGCACCACAACACGTAGCGCACATCCACACAAATGGTACGGTTCAGGTCTTTATCAAAAGCAATTTTATGGCTTAGTGCTTCGTAGTTACCGTCGAAAGCCAGCCCAATTAAATTACCACTACCATCAATAACGGGGCTGCCGCTGTTGCCGCCGGTAATATCATTTGTAGTAATGAAATTAACCACCAGGTCGTTCCTGCCCTTGTCAATGTACTGACCGTAATCTTTTTTCTTCATCAGTTCAATTTGTTTGGCTGGAAGATCGAATTCATAATCACCGGCAACATATTTTTCTAAGATGCCTTTACCGGTGCATACATAGTCATAGCTCACAGCATCTCTTGGTTTGTAACTTTTTACATTACCATAACTCACCCTCATGCTGAAGTTGGCATCAGGATACATTTTTTTAGCAGCCGCCGTATCTTTCTCCATAACCCCTTTTAAATAACTCCTGCCCAGCTCGGCGTTTTTAATAGTAAAAGCAGTGTACAGCGGGGCATACTTGGTATTGTAATTTTTTACAAAGGCAGCAGCATAAGCAAAAGCCGGATCGTTTTGTAATACAGTAGCATCAGGGTTAGCAACAAAAGCATCCCATTTGGCATTGTCTAAAATCATTGTTTTATCAAACAGATCCTTTGCCCATTTTTTATAAGTAGCATCATCTTTCAGATCACCATAAACAGATTTAGTGCCTTCATAAAAACCAATTGGGTGCTGGTTTTTATCAATGTCGTTGTAAAATAGCTGGCAAACAGCCGCCATTATTTTTTCATCACTTGGCCTGTCGGCAGCTTCTAAATAAGTTTTTCTTGCAGCGACTGCGCCATCCAAAGTTTTCTTTATGTCAGCCGATGACGTTCCGGTCTTTACCATATCTGCTTCCAGTTTTATGAGAGAACCAGCAAAAGCTGTTAAGGGAGAACCTAATATACCTTCATTAACATACTGGCGGAGTTTGCTGTAAGGAGTCCACGTTTCATAATTCTTTGCATATTCAGCAAACAAATTTTCGTACTCCGGTTTTCCTTTTGCCCAGGCTAAAAATTTTTCTTCATACGCCTGCTTCTCTTCATAGGTATGAAATTTTTTCAACTGCTTTGTTTCGCCATCAAAAAATTTCCAGTAGTTGGCAATACCGGCATAGTTGCTGGCCAGTTTCAGTTTCACCGCAGGATCTTTTATCATTTGCTCATGCATCAGTTTCAAACGAATATCTCTCAGGTTAACCAACGAAGGATTTTCAACATCGTTTTTCAGTTTGATGCCGTAGCTGGTCTCGTACCGGTTGGTACCACCCGGATATCCATAGATCATTGCGTAATCGCCATCCTTAATGCCTTTGATACTTACCGGTAAAAAGTGTTTTGGTTTTAACGGCGTGTTGTCTGTACTGTAGTCTGCAGGTTTACCATCCTTTGCAGCATACACCCTGAACACAGAAAAATCACCGGTGTGGCGTGGCCATTCCCAGTTGTCGGTATCACCACCAAACTTACCCACGCTTTCTGGCGGTGCACCCACCAGCCGGATGTCGCGGTAGGTTTTATAAACATACATAATGTACTGGTTACCCTTGAACATGCTGTATATCCTTCCGCTCAGTCCGTTGTCTTTATCCAGCACTTTATCCGTAATGGTTTTAAATACGTCGGGTGTATTTTTCACCCTCTCTGCCCAGGCCAATCCCTTCAGGGCCTCTTCTACTTCTTTGGTAACGTCCACGATCCTGTCTAAAAATTGTACAGTCAGTTTACTTTGTAATTCCTGGTCTTTACTGTAAGCATAAAAACCATCTTTCAAATAGTTGTGTGCTACTGTGCTGGAGCTGGCAATGGCATCGTAACCGCAGTGGTGGTTGGTAAATATCAAGCCCTGGTCGCTTACAATCTCACCGGTGCATCCTCCGCCAAAAATCAGGATGGCATCTTTCAGCGAAGATTTGTTAATGGAATACAATTGTTCTTTGGTGAGTTTAAGCCCCTTCTTCACCATATCATTATACACCTGCTGGCCGAGGAGCATTGGCAGCCACATACCTTCATCGGCACTGGCTTTCAATAAGCTGATTGAAAGTACAACCGAAACAAAAATTTTCTTCATATCTCTTTTTATTTAGGCAGCAAACGTACAGTAAATTGATGATTTGCCAATACCAGCTATATATTTTATCAATCTTAATAAAAGCCATTGGGGCACTCATCTTTACCTGTCTATGAGCTTTTGATGCGGCTATGCGTTTCGGGTCCGGCACAGATGTCACGCTCAAATCTTCACCGGGCCGTCCCCTGCTATCCGCCTGCCCGTCAGCAATAGCAACAACTGTCAACATTTTCCTGCCATCAAACTTGCAATCGCAGCCTTCCGTTGGTGCATCTGCAGTTTACCACTCAACATTTTTCTGCATTCATAGTCAGGTGTGGTTTATATTTGTTCCACTCAGGTTTTAGGGAAATGACAATCATGCCGTTTAACGAAGTGCTTTCCCTGCCCGTCCGGCCAGGCGGGTTTTGGGGCCGGTTTAGGTGCGGTACAAAAAACAATATGCTCAAATAAACGGCATTGAATGACAATTAACCGGATCGTAAACGTTTCGGCAGCAAAAACTCAGCTATACTGTACTTTTGTGTTGCTGATAATTGAAAAATTGCATGTCCATCATTGATTTAAAACTTCCCAAAAGTATTGCAATGGCGCTTCGCCTTACGATAAGTGATCCCAGGCGTATGCAGTTAAGAGTATTGAAGAAGTTACTCCGTAAAGCAAGGTTTACCGAATTTGGGCAAACCTACAAGTTCGACGAAGTTTTAATGAGCAGGCATCCCGGCAAAAAATTCCAGCAATTGGTACCCGCCTGCAATTACAATAAAATATACAATGAATGGTGGCACAAAGCCAAAGACGGTGTGCCGGATGTTTGCTGGCCCGGTGTAATAAAATATTTCGCCCTCAGCAGCGGCACCAGCGATGCCACCAGTAAATTTATACCTATTACAAAAGATCTTATCAGGAGCAATACCATCACCAGTTTCCGTCAATTGCTGAGCCTTACAAAATATGAGGATGTACCCAGGAAGTCTGTTGGCAAAGGTTGGTTGATGCTGGGAGGCAGTACACAATTACAAAAAGGGCCTACTTATTATGCAGGCGACCTCAGCGGCATCCAGCAAAAAAATATGCCCTTCTGGTTCCAGGGGCTGGGGCTGTATAAACCAGGAAAAAAAATTGCCAGGGAAAAGGACTGGTCAAAAAAATTAGAAGAAATCGTTGACAATGCCCCCAATTGGGATATCGGTTTTATCCTGGGCGTACCCGCATGGTTGCAGCTCTGCATGGAAAAAATTATTGAACGCTACCAGGTTAGCAATATCCACGATATCTGGCCCAACCTGGCCTTTTATGTGCATGGCGGTGTGGCGATGGAGCCTTACAAAAAAGGATTTGAAAAATTGTTAGGCAAGCCAATTACCTATATAGAAACCTATTTGGCAAGTGAAGGATTCCTGGCTTATCAAAACCGGCAGGATGCGATAGGAATGCACCTGGCATTGAACAGTAACATCTTTTTTGAGTTTGTGCCTTTTGATGATAATAATTTTGATGCCGAAGGCAATATGGTAGAAAGCCCCGAGGCATTGATGATACATGAAATTGAAGAAAACAAGGACTACGCGATACTCATCAGTACCAACGCCGGCACCTGGCGATATGCCATTGGAGATACGATAAAGTTGGTGAATAAAGAAAGAAGTGAGATCATCATCACCGGGCGAACCAAACATTTTTTGAACCTGGTAGGGGAACACCTGAGTGTAGACAATATGAATAAATCCATTGAAATGGTAAGTGAAGAACTCAATATTTCTATACCTGAATTTACCGTAGCCGGGGTGCCGCATGGTAACTTTTTTGCCCACCATTGGTATGTAGCCACCAACGATGCTGTAAATGAAAAAGAGCTTAGCCAGAAAATAGATGCAAAGCTGAAAGAACTGAACGATGATTATGAAGTAGAAAGAAAGCACGCCTTAAAAGATGTGATCGTAACCGTATTATCTGAAGCGGCTTTTTTGGATTTCATGAAATCGAAAGGTAAGATAGGTGGACAGAATAAATTTCCACGTGTACTGAAGGGCAAGATGCTGGAAGACTGGAATAAATTTTTGAGCCGGCAGTTAGTGAGTTGATCTTTTTATTTCTTCAATGGCTCGAGCAAATATTCCAACCCATTCATTTTAATTTCATAAATGGTTTGCAGCAGCATTCCCAGCTTCCCTTTCGGAAAGCCTTTTCTCGCAAACCATTCCAGGTAAGCAACAGGCAGATTGCATAACAGAGTCTCTTTGTATTTCCCAACGGGCATTTTCATATTTACCAGTGTCATTAAAATTTCACTGTTGGGTTGTTCCGGTTGTTCCATTTTACTCCGCTTTCTTTTTTACAATTAAATACCAGTCATTCTCCAGCGGAAGATAACCAAAATCATAACAGAAAAAATAGGTCTTCCCGGTACGGGTGGTGTACAAATGGGTGATGTAGTTAAAATGAAAACCAAACCGCTGCAGTTTGTCTTTACTGGCTTTGGCAGTTTCTTCGGTACCAGGTAAAATACTTTCTAAAATTTTCCTGTTCTTAATTAACCTGTTGTTGATATTGCGCACATAACTGCTGTGACTACCCCTGGCTTTTTGCTGGTTGTTGTAATTATTCCGGCAGTAATCATCGCAAAATTTTTTGTCTACTCTTCCTTTCAGCGTTTTTCCACAAGCCTGGCAGGTTTTTGTTTCAATAGCAGCAGATGCAGTCATATCGTGGTTTTGGAGCCAATATACAAAAATTTTATCCGTGTACAAACGTTTTTACATGTTTAGCTTCGGGAGTAAACGGGTAAAAACCGGGTAGGGCCTTTGCCCATCGCATCTTTGTGTTGTCAATCGGAAAGACGTCGCCGGCTGACTGAGATAACAAATTTAAAAACAACAAAATTCTAAAGTCATGTACGCATTAACGAACAAAGTTCAACTCATTGGAAACCTGGGCAACGCTCCAGCAATAAAAACACTGGACGGGGGCAAAAAGATGGCGCGGTTTAGTGTAGCCACCAACGAAACCTACCTTGACCGAACCGGCAGAAAAGAAACGGAAACCACCTGGCATAATATTATTGCATGGGGCAAAGTGGCAGAGATAGCGGAAAAATACCTCGTAAAAGGAAAGGAAGTAGTTATTGAAGGAAAATTGGTGAACCGCACCTATAATGATAAAGATGGCAACAAGCAAAGCATCACCGAAGTACAGGTGAATGAAATCCTTTTGATCGGTGAAAAAGAAAGAGCTTAAATCCAGAGCCATCAATTAGGTGGTTCTTCACGAATTCGGGTATGGCAATGTATTTCTTGGTCTTTACCAACCGGATCAAAAACGATGTCATTAAAAGTTTTACTGGTAACCCGGGGAGGTCTGCCATAACAGATCCTAACCCGGGCCATGGATTGGCACCATACAAATAGAAATCCGGGATAGAAAAAAGAAAGAAAAATCCCTGTAAAAATGGGGTTTCTCCCTTTGATCAGTTCGTTGCCTGGTAATACATTTGAACAACCAACGGTTCATTGTTCAAAAGCAACAGTAAAAGCTGGAAAACATTTTAATCGCTGTCATTGAAAATACCATTTGATTGAGATAACAAAATTGTAAACAACAAAATTCTGCAATCATGTATGCATTAAGAAACAAAGTTCAACTGATTGGTAACCTGGGAGCCACTCCTGAAATTAAAACACTGGACGGTGGTAAAAAAATGGCCCGGTTCAGTATCGCCACCAATGAAAGCTACCGCAATGCCAAAGGCGAAAAAGTTACGGAAACCCAATGGCACAACCTGGTTGCCTGGGGTAAAGTGGCTGACATTGCCGAAAAATATTTAACCAAAGGAAAGGAAGTGGTTATCGAAGGCAAATTAGTCAGCCGCAGTTATAATGATAAAGAGGGCAGTAAGAAATATATCACAGAAGTACAGGTGAATGAACTTTTGATGATAGGAGAAAAAACCAAGGCTTAAACTCAGTGCCACGAGTTATGCTAATTTTCACGAATTCGTGTTAATTCGTGTGATTCGTGGCCTTTACTTACTTTAAAAAGCTCGTGTACCATATTTCCTTTACGTCTGAGGCTTTTCAGCTCATCGGTGCCTGCATGGAAGTGTACAATATGCTTGCTTATGGCTTTCTGGAAGTGCTGTATTAAGATGCAATGGAAATTGAATTCCTTCAAAAGTTTATTGATCATAAGCGGGAACAACAGCTCCATATTCATTACAAAGGCACTCTTCTGAAACATAAATTTTTTGCCGATTTTACGCTGCATGATGAAATACTTGTGGAAGTAAAAGCCAATAAAGACGGCATCACTCCTGAAGCGGTGGCTCAAACATGGAACTATCTGAAAGCATCAGGCATTAAACTGGCATTGATCATTAACTTTGGTAAAACATCACTTGAGTACAAGCGGCTGGTGTACTAATTTTTAAGGAAATTAGCGTGAATTATTAATAAGTGTAATGAATGTTTTATGCAACATATTGAGCACAATGATATTTTTGACCTGGCCCATCGTTTTATAACCGAAACACAGGAAAGTATTTTTCTAACTGGTAAAGCCGGTACCGGGAAAACTACTTTTCTAAAATTCCTCCGTGATAACTCTGCTAAAAACATGATCGTGGCAGCACCAACCGGTGTTGCTGCGATCAATGCCGGCGGAGTAACGTTGCACAGTTTGTTCCAGTTGCCAATGCATCCCTTTTTACCGACAGAAAAAAACAAGCTGCAATTGTTGCAAGGCCTCCGCTACAACAAACAGCGCACCAGTCTCCTGCGCAAAATGGAATTACTGGTAATTGATGAGATCAGTATGGTGCGTTGCGATGTAACAGATGCCATTGATGCCATCCTGAAAAGCGTAAGGCGAAACCATGCTGAACCCTTTGGTGGTGTACAGGTATTGTTCATCGGCGATTTGTATCAACTGCCGCCGGTAGCAAAAAAAGAAGAATGGAAAATCTTACAGGAGTACTATCATTCACCATTTTTTTTCGATAGCAAAGTTGTAAAGGAACAGGCGCCTTTATTAATTGAACTCAATAAAATTTACCGTCAAAAAGAAGAGAGTTTTGTGGAGTTGCTAAATAAGGTCCGTAACAACCAAATGAGCAGCGAAGACCATGTCCAACTCAACAACAGGTTTGTGCCAGGCTTTCGGCCATCAGCGGAAGAAAAATATATCACACTTACCTCTCACAACAACCAGGCAGATAATATCAACTGGTTGAACCTTCAAAAACTTAGTACGACTGCTTATACGTTCAAAGCAACGATCGATGGTGAATTCCCGGAGCATATTTATCCGGCAGATGCAGCACTGGTACTTAAAAAAGGTGCACAGGTAATGTTCATCAAAAATGATGTGGGAGAGAAAAAATATTTTAATGGAAAGATTGGGGTGATATCAATGGTTTCAAATGATAAAATTACAGTGAACAGTGATGGGCAGGATATAGAAGTGGGCGAAGTAGAATGGGAAAACATCCGCTATGTTTTAAACAGGAGCGACGAAAAATTAGAACAGCATGTGCTGGGGCGTTTTCGCCAATTTCCTTTGCGGCTCGCCTGGGCCATCACTATTCACAAAAGCCAGGGCCTTACGTTTGATAAAATCATGATTGATGCTGCTTCGTCGTTCAGCAGCGGGCAGGTGTATGTGGCGCTCAGCCGATGCACCAGCCTGGGTGGAATTGTTCTGTTGTCAAAAATTCCGCCATCTGCTATTTACAGCAACGAGCAGGTAGTGAATGCCCAATCTGCCCTGGCTCCCAGGGGCTCACTGGCAGAGCGATTTGCAGGGGCAAGGCAGGTATTTACCCTTCAGTTATTGAGTGAAATATTTTTAATGGATGAAATAGAAAGGGCTGCTCTTTTCTTACAACTAACCATCGAACAACAAAATGAAAAACTAAATCAGGAAACAATCGGCTGGATGCAAAAATTTTTAGCGCAGCTAAATAAAGAAAAATTATTTGGCGGTAAATTTATTGGCCTTGTTCAGGGATTGATGAAAGACGAACCGGTAATTGAGAACAATGCTGTGTTACAAAAAAGGATTCAGGATGCTGCCGGGTATTTTTTACCACTGCTTTCCACCATGAAAAATGATTTGCAACAGCATCCCATCATTACTGAGCACAAAGAAGCTGCTGCAGCAATTGATGAAAACCTGTCGGAACTGATGGTGGCCCTTATCAAAGCAATCTACCTGATTCAATTTTGTAAAGAACCTTTTACCGTGCCCGGATTTTTGAAACATAAACTCAACCTTGCTATACCACGCCTGCACATAACCAGCTACGCAGCCGGCAAAAAACAAATGGCAGTTTCAGACATTCCCAATCCAGAATTGTACTACACAATAAAAAACTGGCGGGATAAAATTTGTGAAGGCAGCAACCTTCCCATTTTTGTTGTAGCCAGCAATCATAGTATAAAAGAAGTCTGCACCTATCTGCCATTAACAAATCAGCACTTACAATTAATGAGCGGTTTCGGAAAAGCCAAAGCAGATAAGTATGGCGAAGATATTGTTTCCATCGTGGCAAACTATTGCAATCAGTATGGATTGGAAACTAACATAGAATTAAAAGCAGGCGCTCCCAAAAGCAGGCAGAAACCAGTATCACAAAGCAAGCCACAAAAAACCGCTTCCAACTCGGTTAGCCTGGCATATTATAAACAAGGCAAAACAATTGCTGAAATTGCCAAAGAAAGAAATCTTGCCGCCGGCACCATTGAAGGTCACCTCACTCAATTTATCAAAACAGGCGAACTACCAGTTGAGACATTTGCAGATGCCGGCAAAGTGGAAACCATTTCAGCACTCATCAATAAAAATCCTGGTAAACAACATGGCGAGTTAAGGTCGATGCTGGGTGAGCAGTTTAGTTTTACCGAAATCAGGGCCGTGGCGAATCATTTGCTTTGGTTGCAAAATGTAGCGCAGTCCGGGTGAGCCAACTTAAAAGGGTGTTGCACCGCATCTTCTCAAACAACAATTTCTGCATCCCCATTTACAGGGTAACTTTGGCTGAATAAAATCCTCCCTTTCTCTATCTCCTCATCCATCGGTACATCATTATATGCCATCCATATTTTTCCGTTAATACAGGCAGCAATACAACTGCCTGCTTCACAACTATAGAGTATCCGGATATTTGCTGCTTTTGCGGCAGGCAGTACCGAATTGAGATACTGTAATGTCAGTTGATAATTACTGTTTTCAACCCGAATCGTTACCGTATGTTGTGCTGCATCTGGCGGAACAGGTTTGGTACTTGCGTGCATAGCATTAAAATTTTCTTTCTTAATATTTGCCAGGGGAACTCCTTCACTCAGCAGCGTGATACAAATCATTTGCATGAAATGAAATGGACCACACAAAAAGAATAATGCTTTTGATTTTTCTGTAACGGGGCAGGCAGGTAGCAACTGCTTTAATAATACCGAATGTAAACTGTATGTAGTCCAATACAGCTTTAGGTCGGCATAATACCATCTAAGATTTACACATCGTCCATCGGACTACTTAATAAATCAAGATGGTATTACCAGTTGCTCAAACTTCTGCTGTCAACATCATTGCTGACACTGAATATAAAACGAATATGAAATTGTTGTGGGTGCTGTTGTTGCAGCAACAATAATTTCTGATGGAAAATCGTCTCTTTTTCCTGCCTGTTGCTGTAAATTAATACCAGTTTTTTTCTTGTTGTTGCCAATAAGGTTTTAATGATGGCATAACAGGGCGTTTTTTCAGTGCCTGCTGCAAAAAAGAAAACCTGTTCTATGTCCTCCATGGTACCTGGCAAATGAAACAACCCACTTATACCAGCGCTCTTTAAAACATCGCCCGGTTTGGAATCCTGGTTCAATAATCTTAAAACTCGCCAGTCTCCATTGTCTTAACAGTAACACTTAACGGCTCATTTACATCCGCGGATGAAGAAAGGGAACAACTCCTTCGCTTTTCACCAACCCTCGTTTCAAACAGCAGCGTTAAATATTGACCGGCTTTATATTCGGGATTTTATTATGAACTGGCTTCAACACAAAGGTTTTTGCTTTGCAGGTTTCTGTAATGATGTTGGCTATTTAATATGCCTCATTTAGATCGAAATGTAAATGGATAAAACAGGAACAACAATATTAGTCAGATAAACTCATTTTCAAAAGCCCGGCGTTTACTGAACCAAACAACTCAGCATTTTCCAATATCTCTTTCTAACTTTAATAGCTAAACTGTCTGCAAATGAAACATCTCCTTCTGCTCTTTTTAATAACCCAGCACTGTTATTCGCAGCAAACGCAAAAGCCTCCCTTACATGGCAAACACTGGATGGCCATTACCGGGAAACCGCTGGCTGCAACAGCAGGCTCCATGATTTTTCAGAAGGGCGGTAATGCCGTTGATGCCGCCTGCGCAATGCTGGCCGCTACCTGCACCATGTGGGATGTGCTGACCTGGGGCGGCGAAACACAGGCATTGATCTACAACCCCAGAACAGGAAAAGTAATTGGCATCAATGCCCTGGGCGTTGCGCCCACCGGGGCAACGGTGGAGTTCTTCAAAAAGAAAGGATATGACTTTCCGCCGGAGTATGGTCCACTGGCTGCAGTAACACCCGGTACCCCTGGAGGGCTTTGTTACATGCTGGCTAACTACGGAAAGTTAAGTTTGAAAGAAGTGCTGGAACCTGCAATTCAGCTAGCCACAGGCTATCCCATAGAAGCACAAACAGCCAACAGTATAGAACGGGGTAAACAACGCATCAAAGAATGGCCATACAGCAAAAAAGTATTCCTGACACATGCAGGAGAAAAAAGAGAAGCCCCGGATGCCGGAGAAATTTTTATTCAAAAAGATTTGCTGGAAACGCTGACTAAAATTGTGGAAACAGAACAACAGGCTTTAAAAAAAGGCAAGAACCGCAAGGAAGCGATCATGGCTGCCTGCGACCGTTTTTATAAAGGAGACATTGCGCAGGAATTTGTTCGGGGTTGCCAGGAACAGGGTGGATTAATTACCCTGCAGGATTTAGCCAATTGGAAAACCATTGAAGAAGAACCCATGCATGTAAATTACAAAGGCGTTGAAGTGTATAAGCTGCAGCAATGGACCCAGGGCCCTGTATTATTACAAAGCCTCAACATATTGGAAAACTTCGATCTGAAGACAATGGGCTACAACAGTACCCGGTATATTCATACCCTTTATCAAACTATGAACCTTGCCTTTGCCGACAGGGATTTTTATTATGGCGATCCCTACTTTTCTCCGCCTGAACCTATGCTGGGGTTACTGAGCAAGGAATATGCAAGGCAAAGATCATCGCTGGTGACATTTGAAAAAAATAATCCAAATATTGGCCCCGGTGATCCTTACCCATTTGAAGGAAAAAATAATCCGTACCGCGATATCTTAAAACAAAGAGGATTTAGCTTAGATTCAAATAATAAGCATACTCCAGGCTTTGTGCCGGCACATGATTCAAGGAATAATGGGTTACTGCAAGTGTCTCCGGTAAACAGTGGTGGAGATGTTGCCAGGGACGAATATATGGACTGGTTGTGGGCCGGCACTACTTCTATTGAAGCTGCAGATGAAGAAGGCTGGGTGGTTTCTATTACACCGTCGGGAGGATGGATGCCCGCCTGTATTGCCGGTAATACCGGCGTGGGTATGAGCCAGCGTTTGCAAAGTTTTGTACTCGATTCCACACTCAATCCCTTCAATGTAATTGAGCCGGGTAAACGGCCAAGGGTAACACTCACTCCAACGATGGCGTTAAAAGATGGCAAACCTTTTTTGTCGTTTGCTGTACAGGGTGGAGACACACAGGATCAGAATTTATTGCAGTTTTTTTTGAATATAGTGGACTTTGGAATGACGGTACAGGAAGCCTGCGAAGCCGCCAATATCAATACCAATCAATTATGGCTGTCATTAGGCGGAACAAAAACAGGAGACCGTAAACCACGACCGGGTAATTTACTGCTCCATGAAAATACCGCGGAGTGGGTGAGAAAAGAATTGAGGCAATTGGGATACCAGCTTTCATTCGACGACCGCACGAGTGGCCCCATCAACGCCATTTACTTCGATTGGAAACACCATTCATTCTGGGGTGGAAGCAGTAATCACGGTGAAGATTACGGAATATGCTGGTAGATGGAAAAAAAGTAAGCATAAACTAGCACAATAGGATAAAACCTTTGCGAACAAAATACCTAATCATATCATTAATGAATGCGGTCGTTTTAATTAATTCATTAAAGTTGCCGAATATTAATGTGGGTTTATTATATTTGACTATCTGAGAATTTACGATTGCCTGCTGTAGTTACTTCCAAAACTTGTTGCGTATGCTTACAAATGAACTGCTGCAATCTTACCTGGTTGATTCCGGTGTATGGGATGAAATGATGGCGGGTGTTACCGTAAGGGAGCAGTACGAAAAAGCAGTGCATTTTTTAAATCAGCTCTCCGTTGATGAACTGAATAAAAAAGAAGAGCTGGCCAAACGCCTCTTCATGAGCCAGGGCATTACGTTCACCGTCTACAGCAGCGGGGAGGGCATCGAAAAAATATTTCCTTTCGATATTATCCCCCGCATTATTACCGCTACAGAATGGGATTATATTGAAAGGGGCATCAAGCAACGTCTAAAAGCCCTTAACCTTTTTTTAAAAGATATCTACAGCAACCAGTTTATTATAAAAGACGGTGTGGTGCCGGCTGATATGATCTACAATTGCCCGCATTACCTGCGGGAGATGCACAACTTCCCTGTGCCGTATGATATTTATGTGCACATTTCCGGCATTGATCTTATCCGCAACAAAGACGGGTCGTTTTATATTTTAGAAGACAACCTGCGCACACCCAGCGGCGTTAGTTATATGCTGGAAAACAGGGAAATCACCAAGCGTATTTTCCCCGACCTGCTGCCGCAAAACAATGTTCGCAGCGTAACGGAGTATGCTACGATCCTTCATAAAAATTTAGTCTCGCTTTCTCCAAGGCCGATCGGTAACCCTACCATTGTATTGCTTACGCCGGGCATATACAATTCTGCTTATTTTGAACATACCACACTGGCAAGACTGATGGGAGTGGAGCTGGTTGAAGGAAGTGATTTGGTAGTGGACAACCATAAAGTGTACATGAAAACCACTTCCGGCCTGCAGCAGGTGGATGTTATTTACCGCAGGGTGGATGATGAATTCCTCGACCCCCTGATGTTTAACCCTTCCAGTATGCTGGGTGTGGCCGGCATCATGAGCGCTTACCGCAAAGGCAATGTAGCCATTGTAAATGCGGTGGGCAATGGCGTGGCAGATGATAAAGCGGTGTACACATTTGTGCCGGCGATGATACGCTACTATTTAAATGAAGAACCGATCTTGAAAAATGTACCAACCTACCAACTGGGTAAAGAAGAAGAACGTGAGCATGTATTTAAAAATATCCGGGAGATGGTAATTAAAAAAACCAATGGCAGCGGCGGATATGGCATGTTGATGGGTTGCGCTGCAGATGATAAAGAGATTGAAGAATACAAAGCAGAGGTAATGCTGGAGCCAAGGAATTTTATTGCCCAGCCGGTCATCAGCCTGTCGAGTGTACCTTGTTATATGGATGGAAAGTTACAACCGAGGAGGGTTGACCTCCGGCCTTTTGCACTCTGCGGACCCGGCGGTATTGAAATTGTTCCGGGTGGGTTAACTAGGGTAGCTTTGAAAAAAGGTTCATTGATAGTGAATTCATCGCAGGGCGGTGGCAGTAAGGATACGTGGGTGCTGGGAAGCTGACGCCCCTCCGCCCCTAAAGGGGAACCTGAAGCTCAATAATATTAATCCCTTTTAGAATACACAAGAGTTAGCAATATTTCAAACCAACAGCTTGAAAAAAATTATTCACCATAAAACAAAAAGCTCTTGTCTTAGTTCCCCCTTCAGGGGGCGGAGGGGGCGTCTGGTTTTCTATGCTTAGCAGAGTAGCCGATAGTTTATACTGGATGAGCAGGTACATGGAACGTACCGATGGCATCCTCCGTATGCTGAAAATAAATTACGCTTCATCGCAGGATGATGTGCAGGAATTTTCATGGATGCCGGTGCTGAAAATTTTTACTTTTTTAAAAGACAAGGAAGCACAGGCGCTGGCCCACAACACCAGGGCTGTACTGCAGTTTATGGTGATTGGAAAAGATAATCCCAACTCAGTACTCAACATTGTAACCATGGCCCGTGAAAACGGCCGCAGTGTGCAGGACCATATTACAAAAGAGATGTGGCAATGCCTCAATGATTTTTATCACACCATCCGGGACCCGCGGATGGAAGAATGGCTGCAGAAAGAAGACCCTATCACATTGCTGGATACCTTGTTGAAAAATGGGTTGTTGTATTTTGGAACTACCGAAGTGACGATGGCCAGGGGCGAAGGAAATTCGTTTATCAATATTGGCAAATACCTCGAACGGGCCGTTCAGTCAACAGATATCCTGGATATTAAATTCAGCAGCCTGAACTATGAATTGGATAAAATGTCGGATACCACTTACTGGAAATATATGCTGATGTCTATATCCGGTTATGAACTGTATTTAAAAACCTACCGCGGCGGTTTTGAAGCAAAAAATGTAGTGGAGCAAATTGTTCTAAATGATCATTTCCCCCGTTCGGTAATGTATTGCGTAAACAGGCTGCAACGCTATTTTGAAAGGTTAAAAAATAATGGCAACGTGATCGCATTTAATGAGATTGATTTCATGATTGGAAAAATAAGAAGCAAGGTGAAGTTTTCTACGGCCGAATCCATAACCGGAGAAAACCTTCCGCATTTTTTAAATGAAACAAAACAGGATTTATTTGAAATTGCTGATGCTTTAAGCCAAAAATATTTCGCTTATGCATAAATAATTTTGCTGGAGGGATGAACACAACCCGAAAAGGTAAACAACTGCAACAATTATATTAAACACTTAAAACAGCGGAGTCCAGGGTTCTTCCCGTTCCAACGGTTTTGTCCGGTCGGGTTTGGGAAGCGCAGGGGGCCAAAAAAATAACCTATGCCGAGATTTGTTATACATCATAGTACCAACTACACTTACCCCGAACCTGTAAGGGATAGTGCCAACCAGATTATGCTGTTTCCCATAAAGGATGAAAGGCAGTTTGTAGAAAACCAGCAGCTACATATTACCGGTGAACCCAAAGTGGAAATATTTACCGATTATTACGGCAATGAAATTGGTTCATTTATGAACATTGCCCCACATACCGAACTAAGAATAGATTCAACTATCGCCATTATTACAAAGCCGGTAATATTCCCTTCAGATGAAACGGCTGCTGTTGTGCAATGGACCCACCTGCATGAAATACGATTCATCGTTCCGTTCATAGATTTTTTAAAGCAGGAAAACTTTGATGCACTGCCGGAGTTAAAGAAAATTGCGGATGCCGGTTTTTACAAATCTGTTTCTGTTTTCACCGCCCTGCTGCAACTAACAGAATATGTTTATAAAAACTTCCAGTATATACAGGGCATCACCAGTGTAACCACTACATTGGATGAAATATGGAAATTAAAAGCCGGTGTATGCCAGGATTTTGCCCATATTTTACTCGCCATGTTGCGGTTGCTTTGTATCCCGGCCCGTTATGTAAGCGGCTATGTTTGTCCGCACGACAACAACCTGCGTGGAGAAGGCGCCACCCACGCCTGGGTAGAAGCCTATGTTCCTTTTTACGGCTGGCTCGGCCTTGACCCAACCAATAACTGCATCGTAAGCGAGCAGCATGTAAGGCTCGCTATTGGCAGAAATTTCAGTGACTGCTCCCCTGTAAAGGGTACTTACAAAGGCACTGCGAAACAAACACTGGAAGTGGGCGTGTCTGTATCATACGAGGATGGTGTGGTGTCAAAACAAGTAGCAGCTATTTTAAAACCACAGGCTGTTACAAAAAAATTAGAAGATGGTGCTGGTGATGATAATTCTTATCGAAAATATATGGAGATGGTACAGCAACAGCAATAAAATTCTACTGATATGATTTTGCCAAAAGAGCACCAGGATATTTTTTTTGAAAACTATTTCCCATTATTACATTGTGCAGGGATATATGAGGGCATACTCCCGGAAACTGCTTCATTCAAAGAAATGTTTTACTTAGACAATCCCGGTAAGGCTGCCTGTAGAAAAGCATTATTTGAAGATAAAAGTTTTCTGCATTATTTCAAGGAAGACAATAAAGTGATTTTAAAAAAAGACGGGGCAAAACTTGCGTTTGTAAATAATGTAGAGAAGGGACTGTATGGAAAATTTATTTTTTTTAAGCAAAATGAAAGCGGTGCTGTTTTTCTACATGCCGATAGTGGCACTTTTTATGAAGTTACCGGCATTACAGAACCAATAAGCAAGATGTCAAAAAATTTCCCTGTGGTGTTTGAAACTGCAATATTTAATTTCAAAGGCAAACTGATTTGTGACGGATTAATTCTTACCAATCAAAGTGTTTTACTGGAGCCCAGCATGATAGAAACCATTGAATCAAAATATAAGGAAGCCCTGAAAACTGGTCAAGTATTGAAAAAAATATGATTACAGCGCAAGCATTTTTTTAAAAAATCATCTTTCCTCCGGGTGGATACTTCCAGCTCCGTACCATCCTGCAACAATACGGAACCACCCTTGCCTTTGTTGTAACTTTTAATATAGGCAAGGTTGATCAGGTCTGAATTATGTATCCTGAAAAAATCCTGTTCAGTCAACAGTTCTTCAAACGCCTTTAGTGTTTTTGCTACCACAATTTTTTGTTTGTCCGTTTTATAAATGGTAGTATAATTTACATCGCTGTGGCAGCGGATGATCTCATCAATATTAAGAAAAATCAGTTCATTTCCGGTAGGTATTGTTAATCTCCTTTTTTTTACGGGCTGCTGTAAATTGTTTTCTATCACACCGGCCATCAGGCTGGTATTTTCTACGGATGTTTCTTTAAGTTTATTCAAAGCCTCCGCCAGGTCATCTTCATCAATTGGTTTTAATAAATACCCGATGGCACTGAACTTAATTGCCTGTATGGCAAAACGGTCGTAAGCGGTGGTGAAGATGATTTTAAAATTGATGCTGCCACATTCCCTTAATAAATCAAAGCCGGTCCGGTCATGAATTTGTACATCTAAGAATACCAGGTCCGGCTGATGTTCCCGGATCATTTTAATACCTTCTTTTAATGAAGGTGCCGATGCAGCCTGGTTAACCAAACCTGCATGATGATGCTTAATATCCCCGCAAGCCGGTCAGTACAATGTTGCTCATCCTCAACAATAATTGCCTTTATCATGTAACGTAAGATAATTCAAATTTTAAATTGTTTTTGATACAATAAAATTATCGGGGTTGCTAATGGAGATGAATATTGAAGGCTACTTTATTTTGTTGAAAATAGAACATATTTAAATTTTTGATAAAGCCGTTTTCTTGCTATATTTACTCAATAAAGGGTAATCTCCAAATCCTCCTGACACCACACCTCTGCTTAATCCCACTTTCATATATCAGCATTGTATTCAAATACAATTCAGTTAAAATGCATCTTATTGACAAATGTTCCGGCAAATAATGTTGCCGTTACACCTATCTAAAAGAAGTTTTTCGAATAATAACCCAACCCCTGCAGAAAATAAATGGCGCTTGAAGGACCTTTAACCAGCTTCGATATTTACGGTATCAATTTACCAGCAAAAATTTTTTATGAAACTAACGTCCTTGTTTATTTGCTTTTCCGTTGCAACGGTTTTAAGTGCATTTACCGTCTACCCTGCCTTTTCTCAGAACACAGACAGTTCCGAATTTTATTTTCAAAAAGGAATTGTGGAGAAAACAGCCAAACGTTTCCTCGTTGCTTCATCGAGTTTTGACATAGCTATACTTCTAAATCCACATTACAAAGAGGCATATCTTGAAAGTGGATATGTAAACCTTGCAATGCGCAAAACTGATATAGCAATGATACAGTTTAATAAAGTACTTGACCTGGAACCATCCAACACAGGAGCTGTAAAAGAACTGATGGAACTGTATTATAATTACCGCCAGTATGCAAAAGCAAAGGAAATGGCCGGAAGGTGCAGCGATTGTTTGCAAGCTGAAAAAATAAAGGCAATGTGCAGTTATAATGAAGAGGACTACGTTACAGCCATCAAAGAATTAATCCGGTACCTTGCCTCCAACCCATCAGATGCAGAAGCCACTTATACATTAGCAAGAAGCTATTTCGATTTGGGAAACTATAAAAATGCTGTTCCCTTCTATAACAAAGCTATTGTGCTAAACGGTGAACAAAATACATGGACGTATGAATTAGGACTTTTGTATTTCAACCTGCAAGATTATAAAAATGCAGTATTGTTTTTTACTAAAGCTGCAGAAAAAGGATACCCACGCAGAAATGATTTTGTAGAAGCCCTCGGCTATGCCTATATTTTTTCTGGCCAGGCAGAACAGGGTGAAAAACTATTGCTTGACCTGTTGGAAAAGGGATCAGATAATAAAGAATTGATCCGTGAGCTGGCCCAAACTTTTTATAATCGCGGGATGTACCAAAAATCACTGGATTACTGCCAGCAACTGATGCAGGTGAATATGCAGGACGGGAAGTCATTGTACCTGGCTGGGCTTTGTTTTCAAAAGATGGGACAAAAAGATAAAGGGCAGGGAATGTGCGATGAAGCCATTAAGATGGATCCAGCTTTAGAGAGCCTGCGCAGGAAGCTGATGACGGGGTTTTAATATTCAATCGTCCGGCATCCCTTTATTACTTTCGCTTTTTTAAAAACTGGTTGACAGCGGTAACCTTATTTCCACCCTCATTCCCTGTTCAAGATCGCACAACTGTATTGCAGCTTTGGTATTTTTAATTTTGTTTAAAATGTCAATCCTTGCCTGTGTGATCTTCATCCCCAGTGATGTTTTGTCCTGCCGGGGTGCTGTGGTTTTTACTGCGGCAGATTTTTTTCTGCCAATGCCATCATCTTCCACAATGCAATTAATCACACCCTCATTTTCTTTTTTGATATGGATTAAAAATTTTCCTGTTCCTTCTTTTTGTGCGATTCCATGCCAGATACTGTTCTCTGCAAAAGGCTGCAATATCAATGGTGGGATAAGTGTTATATCCTTATCTATATCATCATCTACTTTTATTTCATAAGTAAATTTATTGTTCATGCGTAATGCTTCCAGCTGCATATACATTTCCAGCGCTTTTAAATCATCTGCCAGCGGCACATCTTTTTGCCCGGAGTTTTCCAATATCATCCGCATCAGTTTGGCAAATTTGCCTAAATACCTATCTGCCTCCTGCACATTATTTTTTGCCATATAGTCCCCAATGGAATTTAAAGAATTGAAAATGAAATGAGGATTCATTTGGCTGCGGAGCGCTTTCATTTCTGTTTCGGCAACCCCGGTATTAAATTCTGCTTCTTTTTGCAGGGCAACTGCATCACGTTTTCTTTTATACAGTATAAAATAAACCACAGTTCCAAGCAACACGATTCCTGCACTTGGCTGCAGTGCCCGTCCTGTTTCGTTTAATATACCTGCAGCAGACGGAAGTTTTTCATTTAAAATTCCGCTAAGCGAAATTCCCATTGGAGCTCAAACACTATATATCCGTATAAAAGATAGCGTAAAATAACAACTGGAGCATCACCCAATGGGAAAAAGATTCTGTCGTCACTTCTTCGGGCCTTGATAGCCTCTGGAGCCACCCAGCCACCTGGAGCAACAGTAAAGTGCCGGATGCAAATACGGTGGTGCTACTCCATCACAAAGTATACGTTGATATAAACACGGCCACCTGTAAATCGCTTGCACCATACCGAAACGATGCACAATGTATTGTAATGCCAGCAATGAAAGTAACAGTAACAGGACACAGGTGAACTTTTTAAAAATAAAAGAATGCAAATGGCTGATAATAAAACCAGGCTTTCACACATCAAATGAATCAGCTTTTTTTTGAACCGGAGCAAATCACCAGGCTGGAAGCAAAACTAACTATACCTGGATATTTTTTTGTAGCCATAATCCAAGGCTGTTAGCAAAAGTTTTAAAAGAGTCTGAAGAATAGCTGTTGCCATTTTGTTTTGTGCTAACCCACCGTTCAGGTTTAGTAAATAACAACTGGATAACATTGATACATGCTGGTGGAAAAAGTATCGTGAATGATTCTGTAGCAGCAATATCAAGACGGAAAAAAATAGGCGAGCTCAATTGCTTTTAATGTTAGCAGCGGATACATTAAAGAAAAAGATTACGGTTTCACACAATTGTATCTCATACTTTTCTTTTACCTTCCCGTACTCAATTGTAATAGATGAACACCCGTAATTATTTTTCCTATATACTCAACCCGCTGGAACTGCTGCGTACCAAGAAAGTGTTGCATATAAATCCCACGGTGGCCCCAAAAAGAAATGAACCGGAAGAACTGAAAATAGATGTATATGATTATGATGCCGTTACGATAGAAGTAAAGCAACTGGAGAACGTACAGTCCTGTTTTCATTACGCTGATTCTCCTAAAGCCACCTGGATAAATGTGGATGGAATAAGAAAAGTTGATGTGGAAACTATTTGCCAGCACTACGGCATACACAATCTTATTATAGAAGATATTTTAAGTCTTGGGCAGCGGCCAAAAATGGATGAAATAAACGGACTGCTATTTTGTGTCCTCCATATGCTTTATTTTAATGAAAGAGACTCATCCGTGGAAACAGAACAGATCAGCATCATCCTGGGAAAAAATTTTGTTATCAGCTTCCAGGAAGATGCCTCCCGGGATGTTTTTAATCCCCTGAGGGAAAGGCTAAAAATAAACAACACCAAAGTGCGCCAGCAGGGTTCCGACTTTTTGTTTTATTCTTTAATAGATCTGATTGTAGATAATTATTTTTTGGTAATGGAGAAGTTGGGTGAAAAAATTGAAAACCTGGAAGAAGATATTGTACGAAGCCCAAATACCCGCAGCCTTGCCAAAATAAATATGCTGAGGAAGGAAATGATCGTGTTGAAAAGAAGCATTGCACCCGTGAGGGAACTGGTTAATGGTATTTTACGCAGCGAAAGTGAATTGATAGAAGAACGGACAGAGAAATATTTTAAGGATGTGTACGATCATATTATCCAGGCCAACGACCTGGCAGAAAACTACCGCGATATGATGATGAACTTACACGATCTGTACCTGAGCAATGTAAACTTAAAGATGAACGAAGTAATGAAAGTAATGGCCGTAGTTACCTGCCTGCTGGCCCCCGCCACCGTTATTGGTGGTATCTTCGGAATGAACTTTGACCGGATCCCGTTGCTGCATAATCAATGGGGGTTTTTTATTTCTGTTGCCATAATGCTGGTGATACCACTTGCAATGCTCAGGATATTTATAAAAAGGGGTTGGTTTAAATTATAATTTTTTTGCTGCAGCTTTGTACAAAGCTGGTTTTCAGCTATTCCCGTTTTCTACACGCTGCACCTGCTGTTTGTGCTTCAAATTATTTATCGTTTTTATTGCATATTCAAAATTAATATTATACTTTCGAACCAGTTTTCATAGGGTACGGATTAAAAACGAACCGGGGTGTCTACCCTGGTTCTATTTTTTTATACCAGCTCAAAATCCTGCTTTGTAAAAAATTTTACAACCTGCTTCATTTTTTGATCTCACAACAAATAAAATCATGAATATAAAAAAGAAACCGGGCGTGGATGTGGTGCTCGATGTATTGAAAGAAACGCAGGCGGTCAATCCATCATCTGAATTCATCAACAGCCTGCTTTTTCAATACCAGGAAAGGGGTGGCCTCAGCAAAAAACAACTGGAAGGGCTACATGCAAAAGCATTAAAAACAAATGCGATTGCCCCAGGCAAACTTGCTACGCTGCAGGCAATCATTTTAAAGAAACCAACCCGCCATAAATCACCCTTGCCAACCGCATCTCCATTGCCGGTTAAAGATAATTCCACAGCAGAAATAATTGATGCCATCCTGCAAAAATACCCACAGCATAAAAGGGTTATCTTTTATAAAAATAAATTTGACAACAATGAGCCGTTTGCTGCGGCTGAAAAAGAGGAATTAGAAAGATTTAAAAAAATATTGCTGAAATGAAAAAGGCAATCCAAATTTTCATTCAAATTGCCTTTTTCCTGTAAATAAAACCTAAACCAAATTAGCTGAACAATCCACCCTTCTTCAGTTCTTTTGTTCCTTCACCTATCAAAAATCCATTCTGATAAATTTGTACTTTATAATTACCCTGCAGAAAAGTGTTACCTGGTGCAAAACCAAATTCTACATTTTTCCTTTTCGCTGTTTCTAAAGCTACGGGCACTTTAGCTGTAAACACCTTGTCGCCTTCTTCCCTCGTGGCAAAAGTAGCTGCGCTGCTTGAATCGGCCATCGTGGTGATCACCTTGCCATCAGGGCCTGTTACCAGAACAAAAATATCGGTGGTGCCTGGTTGTGCAATCCGGTTATCAACATCAAACGAGATCATCAATTTGTCGACACGCTTAGCAGTAGTAGATATTTTTTCTTTGCCATTACCCTTCACATTAATCGGGGTAATTACAATATTAGAGGCGTTTAATGTAGAAGCAACATCTACTTTCTTTTCAAGCTCCTGCTTTACAGCCGTAGTGGCAGTAAGATCCTGTGTTAATTTTTCTTTATCCTGGGTTAAAACAACTTTATCTTCATTTAGTGTTTTGTTTTCTTCTTTAAGTTTAGCGATATCTGCTTCCATGGTAGTAATTTTTCCATTAAGCTCATCGATTAATTTTTTGGCTTTTGAAAGCTGGCCGGCAGTTGCATTTTTATTATTCAGAATGCTGCGTATATCCGCTTTCATTTTTTTAATTTCAGCAGTGCTTGCTGTTAACTTTCCTTCCAGTCCGGTATTGAGGGATGACATAGAATCAAGCCTTGCAAGTGACGCATCAAATTCCTTCCTGATTTCTGTTTTTTCGTCAGAGACTTTTGCTATTACAGTTTCCTGTTGCTGAATTTTTTCTGTTGATTTGTTTTTATCAACAATTGCATAGGTTCCCAAACCCAATGTGCAGGCAGCCAATACAGCAATAACTATATTTTTATACGGCTTCTGTGCAGGATAATTTTGTGAATCGGTTGATCCTGAATTTATAGTGTTCATGATAATGTTTTTTTAGATTGATTGAATAATTTCTTTAACTAGAAAAATGGATGTTTATATTTTTTGGAGTCTCCTTTGGGGGTACTTTCGAAAACCGTGCCATAAACATGTATACAAAAAACCTGCTTCTACCCTTTCACAGTTCGTTAACTTTTGCCCGTTGAATGAATTACCTATTGAATACGATTATACGTTGACTTAAAATTAAGCCGATGGAAAAATGAACCGGAGGGTGAGGGGGCTGAACAGCAAACCGGGAAAAATTACGACCATGCAGCATGTAAAATGCCCCCAACAGGAGGCAGCCAACTAAAAGCAGTACAATAAAAAATGGAAAATAAATAAGGCCAGTATAGAAATACAGCCCGTTTTAAATCCAATATCCTATGAAAAACCGATGTAATAACGCTGGTGTTAACTACATATTGTGACGCAACTATATTTTTTCTCCTTACTAATGGTCTGCTCAAATCTATCCTTCCTTCCGCAGGTGCCGTTGATGTATTTCGGAAATTTGTTGCGTTATCATTAACAGGTTGGGGCTCCCCTTCACAGCCTTTCGAAACCGTTTCACTCACTGTACTATTTATTTCCTGACGTTTTAGGAATATTTTAGATAAGCTAAACCAAGCATCAATTTTTAACGTAAATCGGGTAGGTTTTTCAAAGGATATGGATTTAAAACGGGGTAAGATGTCCATCTAAGCCCCTTTATTTAAATTCACACTGCACAACCCGATTACAAGTGGTATTACGTACCAGCTTATCAAAGTCATAGTATCACAAGACCAAACTCATTTTTTTATTTCCCCGGTTTGCCTTATTTCGCAACCAAATCAACATAAACAAAATGTATCAAGACGTAAAATACGTAAGTGCCGCTGCAGCCCTGTCAATAATACAAAGTAATCAACGGGTTTTTGTACATGGCAGTGCCTGCACACCTTTGCACATGATGAGAGAGCTGGCAAAAGAAAGCCACCGGTTAAAAAATGTAGAACTCGTTTCCATCACTGTTTTTGGAAACATAGAAGTAGATAAACCCGAGTACCAGGACAGTTTTCATATCAATTCCCTTTTTGTGTCGGCCTCTATACGCCAGGCGGTGAATGAAGGAAGGGCCGATTTTGTGCCTGTATTCTTAAGCGATATTCCAGATCTGTTCAAAGCTGTTTTAAAGCCCGACATATCCATCATACAGGTATCCCCCCCGGATGAACATGGTTATTGCTCTTTGGGCGTATCGGTTGACATTGCCCGTTCTGCCACAGCGAATTCCCAGTACATCATTGCCCAGGTAAACCCCAAAGTACCCCGTACGCATGGTGATGGCGCCATCCATACCAGCCGGTTTACACACTGTGTTTTTTATGAGGAAGAATTACCACAGGTGGACTATGCCGCAAAAATGGGTACGGATGAATTAACCATTGGCAGGCATATCGCAGAATTAATTGATGATGGCAGTACGTTACAAATGGGTATCGGCACCATTCCGGACGCTGTGTTCAGAAGCCTCCACAACCATAAAAACCTGGGGGTACATACAGAAATGTGCAGCGACGGCATTGTGGAGTTATTTGAAAAAGACATTATCAACAACACCAAGAAAAAGATACATCCTTATAAAGCTGTTACCGGGTTCGCCGTTGGTACTAACCGGTTGTACAATTATGTAAACAACAATCCCGCCTTTGCATTCCGCGATATTGATTACGTAAATGATCCGCATGTGATCCGGCGCAATCCAAAAGTAATTGCCATTAACAGCGCAATTGAAGTGGATATTACCGGCCAGGTTTGTGCAGACAGTATTGGCACTATCCAGTTTAGTGGCATTGGTGGCCAAATGGATTTTATGCGTGGGGCTGCATTAAGCGAAGGTGGTAAGCCCATCATTGCCTTAACCTCACGTACCAACAAAGGTGTGGGCCGTATAGTCCCATTTCTCAAACCGGGGGCTGGCGTAGTTACCACCCGGGGCCATGTGCACTATATTATCACAGAATATGGAGTCGCTTTTTTGTATGGAAAAAACTTACGGCAGCGGGCGAAAGCATTAATTGATATTTCCCATCCGGATGACCGGGAGTGGTTGACACAACAATGCTTTGAGCGGTTTAAATTATTTTAGTGATGGATAAAAGCCGCTTCCCAACCAGGTAAAAACTAAAAACAGGATGCCTTTTTATACCGGATACAGGCCACGTAATTGAAGCATACAACCAGTCAATTTGTGAGCCGTAATAGCGTAGTTTTGTTTTTCAATCATTCATAAAGAAATATTGCTTAAATGATTCTTACAATTACGCTTAATCCCTGCATCGACAAAAGCTCGGCCTTACACACATTAGAACCCGAAAGTAAAATACGCTGTTCCGAAATAGTGAACGAACCAGGGGGAGGGGGCATCAATGTAAGCAAGGCGTTAAAAAAACTGGGTGCTGAATCTGTGGCTTTATTTCCTGCAGGCGGCCACAATGGTAATATGCTTTGTGCGTTGCTGGATGCCGAAAAACTGCCCTTTCATGCAGTAGATTCAAAAGTAGAAACAAGAGAAAACTGGATCGTTCATGAAACCAGTCTGAATAATCAATATCGGTTTACCTTTCCGGGAAGGCCCGTAGAAGAAGCTACCATTCATACGTTAGTGGACCATATAAGAACCTTTTCTCCGTCCTTCGTAGTGGCAAGTGGCAGCCTTCCTCCGGGACTACCGGATTATTTTTATGGACTTATAGTAAAAAATGCCACATCTGTTGGCGCAAGATGTATTGTGGATACAAGCGGCGCTGCACTTCAGGCATTAAAAGGAAAAGGTGCATTTTTGATAAAACCCAATATTGGAGAGTTGTGCAACCTGCTGCAGATTCCATCCATCAAAGACAGTGAAGTACCTGATGCGGCGCAACAAATTATAGAAGACGGATATGCTGAAATAGTTGCTGTAAGTATGGGGCCACAGGGCGCCTGGCTGGTTTCAAGACATGAAAAACATTTTGCGGCGGCTCCCAGTGTAAAAAAGAAAAGTACGGTTGGTGCCGGAGATAGCATGGTAGCCGGAATTACTTTTATACTGCAACAGCACCGGCCTTTACAAGAGGCTATCAGATTTGGTGTAGCCTGTGGAAGTGCTGCTACCATGAATGAAGGAACACAGTTATTTAACAGGCGGGATGTTGAAAAATTATACCTGAAAATTACCAATTTCAGTGAAATATAATCAGGCTTTTAATTTCCTTTAATTAATTCAATAAAATTTTTTTCTCCCTTAAAATATTGTTACCATTGCGTTGCAGAAAATAGTATTGATGCAGGTCAGCAAAAATAAAAAAATCTTACAGGTAATTATTGCACTGATGGCATGGGCTGCTTTACTGATGCAGTTTTACCTCATCATTTTGAATAGTGTTGCTACGCTTACTGAAACCATCATCCGATACTTCAGTTTCTTTACCATTCTTACAAATATATTAGTAGCCATCAGCTTCACTGTAATGCTTGTTGCAGACAGTGACAAATGGAAACACCTCTTTTTAAAGACATCCAACTTAACTGCTGTTACCGTTTATATATTGGTGGTGGGCATTGTATATAACCTGGTATTGCGCTGGCTTTGGCAACCGCAAGGACTTCAAAAGCTCACAGACGAATTATTGCACACGATCATTCCGTTGGCTGTTTTGATCTACTGGTTTTTATTTGTTGCCACAACTTCAGTGCAATGGCGGCATGTTTTTAGGTGGATGTGGTATCCTTTTATTTACTGCCTGTATACACTGGTCCGGGGCGCTGTTGTAAACTTTTATCCCTACCCTTTCCTGGATGTTGACCAATTAGGCTATAGCAGGGTTTTGCTAAATTGTGTTTTTGTAACGATTGCTTTTTTCGCCATTTCCCTGCTGCTGGTTGGCGCTGGAAAATTACTGAGGAAGTAAACAGCGGATCAATAAGATAAAGTATGCCGGTGCAATTTTATACCTGTCTTAAATGATTGAGCGTAACCCAGTACTTATCCTTGAAGATATCATAAGACGCATCCAGCTTTCCATGATAACTTTTTATCAGTGCTGCAATCGTTTTTGAGGCATGCCTGAATTCCTTGCAGGCATAATACATTTTTCTGGTTCCATTGTGTGTTTCTCTTCCAAGATTCAAATAACCTTCAATATCTGGTAAAAGTTTCAAGGCCTCATTATCAAACTCATTCATCAGTTCATAAACAGGCTCCGCAGGCAACCCATTATTTTGTGAGTCATCAAATTTTATCTCCATCACCATCATCCAGGGATGCGATGCTTTGGCATCCCAGTTAACAAGGTCTTCATTGATAGTAGCAATTACGGGCAGATCATGTTCATCATGGGCTTCCAGCAACGTGTAATTATCATTTTCGGTATCATGCCGCATTCCTTCATATTTTTCTACAAACTCTTTTTGCCGCCAAAGTAAAAAATCTTTCAATTTTTTTACCGGGATCAATTCTTTATGTTCAGCGGTGGGGCCGGTTATGTTCACAGCGTCTATCAGGGTAGCCGTGTTCAGTTCCCCCAGGGAATTGTCTAAGTAAATAAGCGTTCCGCTGGAAATGATGTCTTTGTTCTCCGCCGTACCATCCTCGTGTACCAGTGTAATATCAATCTCGTCCGGATAATCGGCATGTTCATTACTGAAGAACCTGATCTTGTTTTCGTCAAATTCATAACCATCCATTTTGATCTGCATACCCTCGAGATCACCTGGCGGCTTTAGTGCAGTAAACCTCCATCCTTTTATACCCGGTGCTGCTGCCACCAGTTCTTCTGCAAAAACAAAGGTTTTCACATACCCTTCAGCGCTGATAATAAGTTCTGCAATACCATCATCAAACATCCCTGCTACAAAATAAAACCCATCATTCAGTTGCTGAAGCTTTGGGCTAAGTTTGCTGAAAAAATTTTTATCAATGTCATTCTGATCTTTCACAATTTTAAAAAAACGTTTTTCGTGTTGCTGAAACCAGTTCCAGAAATCTGCATAACTATTGATTGCTGCATCCTGTTTACCGCTGAATATTTTTTTCAGGAAACTCATGTTAAAAATTAATCTTGGAAAAATGGGTAATGAAAAATGATTTGTTCATTGATAACTTCTTGTTCTCCGAACCTGCATTGCTGAAAAGCTGTCCGAACCGGGGTTAAAATTTAATCATCATGGTCTGCATACATGCCGGTATTAAAAGTTTGCTGTACAACGCCACCCAGCATTTTTTTCACCCCCTCCTTCATTTCTTCCAGTTGTGCAGTTGTAAATAATTTCCCCTTTACAAACACCATTTCGATGGTTTTGGTATTACTGATATTTTGCAACGGATTTTTTGTCAGCAGCACAAGATTGGCATTTTTATTTAGTGCAACGGAACCCTCTGTTGCAGCAAGATTGAAATATTTTGCAGGATTGATAGTGGCTGTTTGTAAAGCTGCCGCAGCGGAAAGCCCTGCTTTTACCAGCAGCTCCAGCTCATCATGAATACCAAAACCTGCATAGCAATGAGGGTTAGGAAAGTCGGTACCCGCCAGGATGGGGATGCCGGCGTCATATACCAATTTAGTAATGGATAGTTTCAGTTCGAATTCCTTTTTACTTTGTTCAAAATCAAGTGGCGTCCATGACTTAAAGCGGAAATCTGTGCGAAAATCCCACATTCCCTTTATGAATTTACCCATATAGGCTATCCGGGGATCATTCAATAATGTGGTATCATCAACAGTAGCAATACCCCGGTTCACAGTGAGTGTGGGGCATATCCAGGTATCGGTTTTCTTTATTTGCTGCAGCAAACGCTTCAACTTATTTTCATTGTAGGTACGAAAAAGAAATTCTTTTCTCAAACTTCTTTTTTTCATTGTGCTGTCCTTGACGGTACCTTGCAGATAAGCAAACCAGTGATCAGCGCTGTCGCTGGCGGATTCTATCATGCCATATAGATGCTCCTGGCTTTTCTGACCGGCCTCTGCAGCTTCCACCACCGTTATTTCGTTGGGTACATGGCCTGCAAACGGAATGTTTTGCCTGCGGCTTTCTGCTGCAATAGCCAGGTAGTTTTGCCGGCTCAGCAGTGAATATACTTTTATAAAATCCACCTTCAATTTGTTCTTCAACGAATCCACGGCACGCTTTCCATCCGCTTCATCCTTCACTGCCACCGAACCAGGCCATACCGGTTTGGGTCCATCAACAATGGGGCCCGCCACCATTAATTGCGGCCCGGCTATTTTTCCTTTGCTGATATCTTCCCGCCACCGGTTTACATTGTTCATCATTTCAAACATACCCCGTACACCCGTGATGCCATTAGCAATCAGCAGCGGAAAAGTCGTAGCCTCATTCCAGATATGGGTATGCATATCCCACAATCCCGGCATCAGGTACCTCCCGGTACCATCCACCACGGTATCAGGTTTTATCGTCAGTATCACTTCACCTTTCGTGACCTGGCTGATGATGCCATCCCTGATAAGGACATGCCTGCTGGAAATAAGTTTTCCGTTTTCAGTATCTACTATGTTTACATTTTTTATCAAAATCGTCTGCGCCGGCAGTTCCTGCACCGTGAGCAGCAGCATCAACAGCATAAATGATTTCATATTTTGAAGATACGGCGAAAACGTGTTGTTGGCAATGCTTTTGTATCGTTTGAAATAAGTTAAATACACACCCGTTGTAAATAACAACAGTATTTACCGGTGCAGCCATGAAGTAACCGTAATTTTGAAAAAAGTTTTTTATGACGGATGCCTACGACTCGATGGTACAGAAAGAAGTAAATGCATGGCAAAAAAAAATGCTGAACAGGCCATCGCTCCTGAATAATCTTTCAAAAAAGATTCAAACAAAGATTAATACCTGGATACCTGAAAAAATACATAACGCCATCACAGTTGCCATCAAGCAAATGATACGGGCTGTTTTATTTGGTTCAAAACTTACCACCGCCGATCCACTATTAAATACCGGCCTGCAGGCACGTGAAGCAGTAGTAGAAAAAAAAATTGACTGGTACAGAAAAACTGCCGCAGTGGAAGGTGGCATTACCGGGGCTGGGGGCATACTGCTGGGCCTGGCCGACTTTCCCATACTGCTTGGCCTTAAAATAAAATTATTGTTTGACATTGCCGCCCTGTATGGTTATGATGTGGATGATTATAAAGAAAGGGTTTACCTGCTGCATATTTTCGAATTGGCATTTTCAAGTGACGTACACAGGAAGCATATTTATCTTAAAATGATCAACTGGGAAGAACAGCGTAAAAATTTGCCGGAAGATATTAACCAGTTCGACTGGCGAAATTTTCAGCAGGAATACCGGGACTATATTGACCTGGCAAAAATGGCCCAGTTAATACCGGTGATCGGTGCACCAGTTGGTGTACTGGTCAATTACCGCCTCATAAAAAAGCTGGGCATCACTGCAATGAATGCTTACCGGATGAGGTTACTGAATGTATAAATGCCCGGATCACAGCAGGAAAAATCGGGCTATTTCGCAACCAGTTTCACCTGCCTGTTTAGCTTTTTGCCTTCGTCAGTTTCATTGGTAGCAACCGGGGCAAGTGTACCAACACCCTGGCCTGATAAACGGATGGCTGCTACACCGTATTTCTTTACCAGGTCATCCAATTCAGCATCCACCCGGTTTTTTGAAACTGTTCAGTTGGCAGCATCAGCTTTCAACCCGATAACAACAGAAAGGTTGTAATTAGCAGTGTGGAAAAGATAAATGCGTTTGGAAAAAAAATGGATTATAAAGAAGTGGATGTACTGATCAGTTTTAATGGCGAGGAAGTAAATGGGGTGAATGCTAAAGAGATAATGGGCAGGTTTACTGCAAACGATAAAGATGGAGATAACCTTACGGTACAAGTGAAAAGGGAGATGAGGAAGTGACACTGTCTGCGCCAGCAATATAAATTACCACATCCGACGTGCACTTGCTGGAGTTGGATGTTACGGCAAATGCGGAACAATTAAAGATCCGCAACGCATGACTCAACAGCTATTGTGGAAAATAGATTACTAAAAATAGGAAGCCAGGTAAAATTGCCGCGCTTTTCCATACAAACATGGCTGTTTACCACCCCATCCAAATCATTCCCGCCCCACAGATAAAAATGGTAACCCCACCGAGTACATGCATATAGCGTTCTAATTTTTGAGTGCTGGCAAAAGCAATTCCAAAATAGCCAAGCAGTACCATCCCCAACATGGTGGCAAGCGTACAAATAGTGTACACAATAATAAGTACCAGCATTCCCCACCAACTGTTTTGCGCCGCCGGAAAGTACAGCAGCGGTATCATGGGTTCGCAGGGCCCAAGTACAAAGATGATAAACATTACCCAGGGCGTTACCCGGAACCGTTCCTGCGGACCTACCGCTTCGTTGTGCTTGTGTTGGTAAACATAAAGACCACCATCGTTTTCCAGGTCAAAATGTTTGTGCGGTTTGTTTTTGTAAAGCCGGTACAGCCCCCACAGGGTATATCCAATACCAAAGCCTAACATTACCCAACCGGCGATACCACCCCTCACGTTTTCTAACCAGCTTATTTTGCTGAGCGACCAGCCAATGGCTGCTCCACCCAAACCCAGCAGCACCGAACTCATTACATGCCCAAAGCCGCAGGTGATCGTCCAGCCGATCGTTTTGCCAAGGTTCCAGCCTCTTGATTTTGATAAGGCAATAAAAGGAAGATAATGATCCGGGCCTGTAACTGTATGCAGGAAGGCAATGGACATAGCGGTTAGTATGAGCACTTGCATTTCAGCTTGCATACTGTATTTGTTTGTGCGTTTGCAGAATGGTATTGATCCGTTTCAGGCAATTATATAATTGCTCTGCACCATTGCCCAGCAGGCGGATAATGAGGCCATTTACCGGTGCTGCCGTTATTCCTGCTGCTATATTGTTTTGAGCTGATAAAAACGCTGATACCTGAAGGTGCATGTTTTTCATGTCTGTACCTTGCTGCAGGTAAATCAAACTCGCCTGGTGTGAATAGCCTTCCAACTGCCCAATGGCATGTACATTAACCCGTGATGGCTGAACCAGTAAATTTTCTTTTATCAGCAATTTGTTGTTGAGATACACATTACTGATACTGTGGTATTTTGTAAGCAAAAAGAGTTCGCCATTTAGTTTTCTGCCACAGGTAAGTATTTCACCAAAAATTAAACTGCTGTTGGTGTCCAAAAAGAAATTATTACAGGTGGTGAAAATGGATTGCTGATGAGGTACTGAAGGGTGTGGCAGAAAACAGAAAGTGGCATGTGCTGCAACGTGTACATTCATTTGCTGTGTTGCTCCCTGCTTCATATTAAACAGGCGCTGGTATGCCTGGGTGTGTAAATGCAGCGCACAATGTTGCGCTACCTCAATCGTAATGTCGTATTCATCTCCATCTAATATACCGGGCGAAGCACTCATCAACATCAGGTGCAGTTGTTCACCCGTTTTATCTTCCGTGATGTTCATTACCTTAAAGGGAGTAGTAAAGAATGCTTTCTTTAAAAAGGGTATTCCATTTCTCCCGGCAACCTGTATGTGCAGTTGTGATTTCATCGGCACAGCATTGGTTCATCCGTGTTTTGCAGCAACGCATATTTTTTAATCCATCCTATCACCGAGTCTATTCCCTGCAAGCTCACCAGGTTGGTAAATACGAAAGGATTGCCATTGCGCATTTTCCTGGCGTCTGTTTCCATCAAAGCCAGGTCGGCGTTTACATAAGGTGCCAAATCAATTTTGTTGATCACCAGCAAATCACTTCTTGTAATACCGGGCCCGCCCTTACGGGGTATCTTGTCGCCTTCGGCCACATCAATTACAAAGATGGTTACATCGGCCAGGTCGGGACTGAAGGTGGCGGATAAATTATCTCCGCCACTTTCTATAAAAATAATTTGCACATCCGGAATCCTTGAAGCCATCTCTTCCACTGCTTCTAAATTCATGCTTGCATCCTCCCGGATAGCAGTGTGTGGACAGCCGCCTGTTTCAACCCCGATAATCCGTTCTGCGGGCAGCAGGGAGTTTTTTGTTAGAAATTCTGCATCTTCTTTTGTGTAGATGTCGTTGGTAATTACAGCCAGGCTATAGTCGTTACTCATGGCACGGCTTAGCCTTTCTATCAATGCTGTTTTGCCGGAACCCACCGGACCGGCTACCCCAATTTTTATATAGTTTCTGTTCATATTTATTACAACAAATTACGCTGATTTTCAAGAATTACTTTTTTGCTTTTGCACTTGGGTGCATTTTAAATTGTCGCTCCTGATTCCGGCCGGTGAGGACACCGCCCGGGGCAGAGCCGTGGTTTGTGTCTTCACAAACCACTTGCGGGAGCGACAGAATTGCTTTTTTCCTTTTGCACCGGACTGAAGTGCTACTATTAAACATTGTGGTAGCTTGCCCCCAACGCAGTTGGTGGGTCGCTCATTTATACTGCTATACCTTTATTGAGCAAGTACTCACCATCTAAACACCAAACCAGTTCTCAGCTCATATACAATCTGGAATACAACTGCTCGTGCTGCATACAGCGGATATCAAAACCTGTGCAGCACAAGCCAATCAATTCTTTGTCAGGTTGCATGGATTGTTGCGCCAGTTGCTGCATCAATGGCAGCAGTGAAAATATTATTTCCTGTCCATCCTGCTGGCCCAGCGGAATCAGCTTTACACTGTTGGTTACAAAACCTGCTGCTGCATTATAATAAAACCCATACAGGGCATCCTGTTTACTGATATGCATTGAATGTGCAACCAACCCAAATGCAATACAATAATTACCATTGGTTTGATGCCTTTGTACCTTTTCGGTGAATCGGTTTATCATATCACTGCTGGTGAGCGGCTGAAAAATTTTTAATAGCCGCATGCCCAATTTTTTACTGGCCTGCCGCATTTCAGCGGGCAGCTTTACCGCAGTGCATGCTTCATCTAAACCTAAAACTGTTTGCAGGTCTTTATTGGTTGCAGCATCAAATGCCAGTGACACCATCGCAGCATCAGTATATTGTATATTCCGGCTAAGCATTTCTGTGATGAATGCTTTTGCGGTTACTTTATCCTTAACGATGTGTTGCTGCACATAGGTTTCCAGCCCGGCAGAATGAGAGAAGCCCCCAATGGGCAATGTTGGGTCCGATAAGTGCAACAGGGAAAGCAAAGCCCCACTGCCCCCTAAAGGGAGGTTGCTGGAGTTTGCGCTTTCTCGAGTTTCATTCATTTTTTGCAAAATCAATTTTTTGTAGTTCCAGGCTTTTGTGTTGGCATGGGACGCCTGTTTATTAAATAAAAACATTCCAAAATTTTAATCCCCCGGTCAAAAACTACCACAAACTCTCTTTCTTAGAGATTTGCTTTTAATCTCCCTTTAGGGGTGGAGGGCTTTGGCCTGAAAGTTTCATGATTTTTGAAAACAGGGTGCCATTACCTGCAGTTCCATGTGGTGACACGGTTGTTTTTAAAGGCTGTAATAATTTCCTTCTTTCTTCTTTTACCTCATAACCCTGTGCAGACAGCAATCTGAGCAACGGCATATCCAGCGGGATTAACAAAGATTCTGCTTCATAAAACAACGGCAAATGCTTATTGCCGATCTCATAACATACCGAAGCCATTTCAAACATATTTTTGGGATGCACAACAATGCAGTCACATGGCAGGATAGAAACGATCATTACGGCAGCTTCATCTGCAAATAAAACATCCCCTTCTGTCAACTCCGGATTTTCGTTCAGGAATTTCATGGAAACTTCTTTACCAGATTGGGTCGTTTTTCTCAGGATTCGCTTTCTTGCTTCATACCATTCCAACGAAATATAATCAACCACACGCTGATTAATTTCAAGTGTAGCAATATTTCCTATTTTATTTTGTAGCAGCATTGATTAAATAGTCATTGAAAAATCTGTTTAAATCCGTCCAATCATTTTCATACCCGCCAGGGTGAATCTTTCGGATTGTCATGTTCCATCAAAATAAAAAATACCGTTGCGCCAGTGGCAATACTTTCATTGGCTCACAGGTAATATGCTCACCATTTACTTTTACTTCATAGTTCTCCGGGTTCACTTCTATATGGGGCATGGCATTGTTGTGTATCAAATCTTTCTTGCCAATATTACGGCAGTTTTTAACCGGCAACAGCATTTTTTGTAACCCATATTTTTGCACAATCTTTTTATCCAGAGAAATTTTTGAAACAAACGTTGCACAGGTATTGTGCAGTGCTTTGCCGGCAGCACCAAACATGTGGCGGTAGATAACAGGCTGTGGCGTTGGGATCGATGCGTTGGGATCTCCCATTCTTGCAGCGATGACCATGCCTCCCTTGATCATCATCTCTGGTTTCACGCCAAAAAAAGCAGGTTTCCACAAAACAATATCGGCCATCTTACCTGGTTCAACAGAGCCAACATATTCGCTGATGCCATGACTGATGGCTGGATTGATGGTGTACTTGCTCACATATCTTTTCACCCGGAAATTATCGTTTTCATTTCCATCATCTTCGGGCAGGCTTCCCCGTTGCACCTTCATTTTATG
>Ga0209181_10001452_pt1 | contig 41518 bp, 33 predicted proteins | sample MAT05_FD_187208 | JGI IMG/M metagenome (GOLD analysis project Ga0209181, IMG submission 187208) | Freshwater microbial communities from Lake Fryxell liftoff mats and glacier meltwater in Antarctica - MAT-05 (SPAdes) (version 2) | ecosystem: Environmental > Aquatic > Freshwater > Ice > Liftoff... | reverse complement strand
CCGCGGCGGTGTCCATAGTGGAGACGTAACAGCAGATGAGTGGGCTGACGTAGCGTCGCCCGACGGGTCATGGCCAGTATCGGCACATCGTCGTGAGAAGTTAGCTGAAAAGTTTTGACCCGCTGGTTGCACGCTCCTTGGGGAACTTGTTGGCTTTGGCACAAGCCATTGAAATCATGGCCGGAGGCGCTATCTTGCCGCGTGGCCACGGCCTGCTGTCAGGATCCGGGGCGGTCGCCAGCGTAAACAACCACATGGGAAAATGTCTGTATGCATACCGCGAAACTTGAATTGTCGGTCAATAGCAGCCCCGAGAAGACATGGGCACTGATCGGCCCCTTCGCCTCGATCTCGCAGTGGCATCCAGAGGTTACGAGTAGCGAGGAGTCGCAGAACGACAATGGCCAGACTTTGCGCACGATCACCTACAAGAACGGGCAGCAGGTGATCGAGCGGCTGGTCTCGCACAGCGCCGCCACGCGCAGCTACGCGTACACGATCGAGAAGGGCAAGCTGCCCGTCAGCGAGTTCCGCGGCGAGGTGCAGGTGGTCGGCAATGGCGACCAGTCGCGCATCCAATGGACCGCGACCTTCCACGTGCTCGACGGCATCCCCGTCGACCGCGCGACCTCGATCGTCGATGGCATCCTTCAGTCCGCCGCACCGGGCCTCATTGCCAAGCTTGGTTCTGCGTAGCCATTCGAACGGCGTCTGCTCAGCGCCAGCGGAAGAGCCGAACGCCGAGCGCGAATGCGAAGAGTCCCCAGCCGGCGAGCACGCCGAGCTGCGGGGCGATGTCCAAGAGGCCCGCGCCGTCGTTGATGACGCCACGCAGGGCGTCGTTCAAGGCGGTCAGTGGCAGTGCTTTGATGATCGGCTGGATCGCCTCGGGGAAGCGCTCGTAGCTGAAGAAGGTGCCCGACAGGAGCCACATCGGCATCGTCAGGGCATTGATGAAGCCCGAGACGACCTCGACGCTGGGCGTGCGTGAAGCGCACAGGACCGCGAAGCCGGTGAAGGAAAGAACGCCGACCAGGGCGACACCGAAGACGAGCGCGACCGAGCCGGCGACGTTGACGTCGAACACGAGCGAGCCGAAGCCGACCAGGAACGCGACCTCGATCGCGAGGAACACGAGGCGAGAGAGCACGTAGCTCGAGAGAAACGCGGTCTTCGTGAGCGGCGTGGTCGCGAAGCGGCGCATGAGCTTCTTGCTGCGCTCCTGCACCATGCCGTAGCCGACGCCCCAAAGCGCCGAGCCCATGAGGTTCATCGCGATGAGGCCGGGCAACAGGAAGTCGATGTAGCGCGCGCCTTTGGGCATCTCGGTCGCGTCGCTGATCGAGGCATGGTCGATACGGCCGCGACCGCGTTGGATGACATCATCGACGACCAAGCGCGCGAGGCGGGCTTCGGAGCGCTGGGGATCGAAGCGATACACGACGCTGTCCGGGGCCTCGCCAGGGATGACGATCACGTCGATGCGACCTTTGCGCAGCGCCTCGTCGAGCACCGCGCGCGGCGATTCTTCGAGGATGACCTTTGGTCCATGAAGGCTCGCCGTTTCGCCTTTGGCTGCCGTGCCGAGGCTCGCGAGATCGACCGCGGTGAGCGCCGTGCCATCGGTCGGGATGCCGATGCGCGGCGGTTCGGGCGGCTGATCACGGAACGCGGTGCCCAGCGCAATCGCCAGGATCGCGGGGAACGCGAAGACCCAGAAGATCGACGCGGGCTCGCGGAGGAACATGCGGATACGTGCGACGACCAGGGTCGCGAGCGCACCACGGCGCCTGCCGCCTTCGGCGCTGGTTGGAGTGGGTTCAACCATCGCGCAGCGCCCTCCCGGTGTGATGGACGAACACGTCTTCGAGGGTCGCGCGGTGGGTCACCAGGCCGTCGAGACGCGTGCCCGACGCGGCCGCGAGTGCGAGCAGCGCAGGCAACGTCTGGCTAATGTCGACGACCGAGAGACGCACGCGTACGCCGCCTTCACGCGCTTCGCTCTTGGCGCTGCTGACGCCGGGTAGCGCGTCGAGGCGCGCCTGCGACAGCTCGCGATCGGCCAGCACCTCGACGATGTCCTCGGCCCCGAGCGATGCGATCAACGCGGTCGGGGTATCGAGCGCGATGAGCTTGCCGTGGTCCATGATCGCGACGCGGTCGGCGAGGCGCGCGGCCTCTTCCATATAATGGGTGGTCAGCAGGATGGTGCCGCCCTCGGCCTTGAAGGCTTCGACGATCTCCCAGATCTGGCGCCGCGACTGCGGGTCGAGGCCGGTGGTCGGCTCGTCGAGACACAACAAGCGGGGCTTACCGACCAGTGCGCAGGCCAGCGCGAGCCGCTGCTTCTGCCCACCGGAGAGCTTGCCGACGCGGGCATCCGCTTTGCTCTCGAGCGCGACCAGGGCCATCAGCTCGGTCGCCGCGCGGGTCGTCTCGTAGAACGAGGCGAACAGCGCGATGGTCTCGAGCACGGTCAGCTTCTCCTGGAAGTGCGTCTCCTGGAGCTGCACCCCGAGCATTCCGCGGATCGCGCGATCGTCCTTGCGACTGCGACCCCACACGTTGCCGAAGACCGCGATCTCGCCCGACGTGGGGGCCGTGAGGCCCTCGATCATCTCGACCGTCGTGGTCTTGCCGGCACCGTTGGGGCCGAGCACTGCCATGCACTCGCCGGCCAGCACGGTGAGCTCGATGCCCGCTACTGCGAGCACGTCGGGGTAGCGCTTGACGAGCTGGCGGCACGTCACCGCGGCAACCGCGGCGTCACTTCCAGAGGGCATCGACGTGTCTCCTAGCGCACGCACGTGCGAACGATGGCCGCGCCCGCGACCACGATGACGAGGCCCAACACGAACAATGTCGGACCACGCACGCGACGTGTGCCGGTTGGGGGCTCGATGCCCTCCACTTTTGCTGGCTCGCTCATCGCGAGACTCCTTCGGGGGTCAGCTCGGGCGCGAGCTTCTCGAAGTAGTCGATGACCGACGGGTCGGTCCAGTTGCGCGAATTGACGAAGCGCGCCAGCACTCGGCCGTTAGAAATCACATAGGAATCAGGGATTTGCGTGGTGCCGAAGGTCTCGCGCAGGGTGCGACCCTCTTCCAGGTTCGGGTCCTTCACGAGGAACATCTGCGAGTCCGCGGGAAGTCGCCCGACCCACTTCTGGAAGAAGGTGCGGATGTCGGCCCACTGCTCGTCGTAGCTGACCGCGATCATCATGAAGCGGCGATCCTGCAGCTCCTGCCGGAGGCGGAACATGCTGGGTAGCTCGTCACGGCACGGGGCGCACCACGTCGCCCAGAAGTTCAGGAAGACGATCTTGTCGCGCGGCAGCTGTGCGAGCGTGATGGTGCGGCCGTCGCCGGCCTCGAGCGGCCACTCGAGCTGCGCCGCGGTCAGCGGGGCGTCGACGACCTCGGCCCGGATCTGCGCCATCAGCTTCTTCGCCTGCGCAGCACCACTGTTCTGGTCCGCGCTGACGACGACCTGCAACAGCACGAAGGCTACGAGCGCCAGCGCGGACGTCGCGACGAACGCGATGCGCGCGACCTGCGACGGATCGCGTCGCTCGTCTTGATCCTCGCTGCCGCTTGCCGGAACGCTCTGCATTGCCCGTCGGGCTACCACGCCCCGCGCCCGTTTTCCATCGGTTCGCGCGGCGCAAGACGCGCACTTGGCAATGCGTTGTGCGGTGCCGAGCCTCCCCGGTTGACGCCGTGCGCGGCCAGGCCAGATCGAGAGGACATGCAACGAAGCGACGACGCCCCCCTTGTGAAGGCCACGGTGCCCATGGGGTACCGCATAAACGCCACACTCGCCCAGGCTGAGCCCTATGGATACGCGCTCTTGCGTGTCGTGGCGGGTATGTTGTTCTTCTTCCACGGCGCGCAGAAGATCCTCGGCTGGGTCACCGAGAAGGCGCTACCAGTGGTCGGCTCACAGGCGTGGATCGGCGGTGTGCTCGAGATGGTTGGCGGCGCGCTCATCGCGTTGGGCCTGTTCACGCGCCCGGCTGCCTTCATCACTTCGGGCATGATGGCGGTCGCCTATACCCAGTTCCATTGGAAGCTGAGCTTCGACAACTGGGAGTGGCTGCCGATCGTCAACAAGGGCGAGCTCGCGGTGGTGTACTGCTTCCTGTTCCTCTACGTCACGCTGCGCGGGTCGGGGATCTGGGCGCTCGACGGGCTCATCCGACGCAGGTAGAAAACTTCGGATGGAATCCGATACCGCCGCGGCCGATACCCCCGAAATCCTTGCCCAGCAACGACTCACGACGTGGCGAAAGCGCGTCGAGAAGGAGCTCGCGGCGGCGACGCCCGCAGGCGGGACAACGCCGGCCTTCGAGACCCTGCGCACATCGCTGCGCGAGGGCTTCGCGTTGGAACCGCTGTACGTGTCGGCGGCCTATGCGGCGCACGTCGCGGCGGCCACAACGAAGCTCGTGCGCGAAGCCCCGAGCGCCGATGACGTCGTCGTCGACCTGAGGGTGCGCGTCAACGAGAACGCGGCCGAGCAGCTCGCGGCGGGTCTCCTGTGGCTCGTCAGCGTGGCGCGCGACGAGGGCATCGAGCGGGTCATCGTGCAGATCTCGGTCGGCGTCGATATTTTGCTTGAGATCGCCAAGTTACGGGCGCTGCGACGCGTCACTTCGCGCCTGTTCGAGCTGGTCGCAGGCGCTTCGGGACCGACGCTCGTGGTGCATGCGTTCACGGCATTCGCGACTGCGGCCGATCTCGCGACCAACCTCATAGGCAATTCGGCCTCGGTGTTCGCGGCTATCGCCGGTGGCGCCGACGCGGTCACGCCGCTCGCGCACAGTTCCTCGTCCGAGCACGTGCGCCTCGCCGACAATGTCGCGCGGCTGGCATTGCACGAAGCCCACCTCGCCGCGGTGAGCGATCCTGCGGCTGGCAGCTACGCGCTAGAGTCGTTGACCGCGGCCCTCTGCGGCGCGGCCTGGGAGAAGTTCCAACGCGTCTTCTCAGCGACCGCCAAGACTCAGGAGGCCAGCCGATGAGGCACGTTCCAGACTTCTCGCAGATCCCCTGGTCGCCGCCTTCCGCAACAATCCAATCACCACAAACGCAGCTCTGGCAGACCCCCGAGGGGATAGCGATCCCGAGCGTGCTGCCGAGCGCGAGCTTCGACTCGGGGCTGCCCGGCGTCGCACCGTTCCTGCGTGGGCCGTACTCGACGATGTATGTGCGACAACCGTGGACGATCCGGCAGTACGCCGGCTTCTCGACCGCGGAAGACTCGAACGCGTTCTATCGGCGCAACCTCGCGGGCGGGCAGATGGGCCTCTCGATCGCGTTCGATCTCGCGACCCATCGCGGCTACGACTCGGACCATCCGCGTGTCTCGGGTGACGTCGGCATGGCCGGTGTGGCGATCGATTCGATCTACGACATGCGGCAGCTCTTCGACGGCATCCCGCTCGACAAGATGTCGGTGTCGATGACGATGAACGGGGCCGTGCTGCCCGTGATGGCGCTCTACATCGTGGCCGCGGAGGAGCAGGGGGTCGCCCCCGACAAGCTCGCCGGCACGATCCAGAACGACATCCTGAAAGAGTTCATGGTGCGGAACACCTACATCTATCCGCCCACGCCGAGCCTCCGCATCGTCGCCGACATCTTCGCGTACACCGCGGCCAAGATGCCGAAGTTCAACTCGATTTCGATCAGCGGCTACCATATGCAGGAGGCCGGGGCGACGGCGGATCTCGAGCTCGGCTACACCCTGGCTGACGGCGTCGAGTACCTGCGCACCGGCATCGCCGCAGGCATGTCGGTCGACGCGTTCGCGCCGCGGCTGTCCTTCTTCTTCGCCATCGGCATGAACGTGTTCATGGAGATCGCCAAGCTGCGCGCGGCGCGCCTCTTGTGGGCGGAGCTGGTCGGGCGCTTCCATCCGAAGTCGGACAAGTCGCTGTCGCTGCGCACGCACTGCCAGACCTCAGGCTGGTCGCTGACCGCGCAGGACGTGATGAACAACGTCGCGCGCACCGCCTTCGAGGCGATGGCGGCGACCATGGGCGGCACCCAGAGCCTGCACACCAACAGCTTCGACGAGGCGCTCGCCCTGCCGACCGATGTGTCCGCGAAGGTCGCGCGCGACACGCAGCTATTTTTGCAAAGACAGACCGATCTCTGTGCGACCGTCGACCCGTGGGGCGGCAGCTATTACGTCGAGTGGCTCACGCGTGAGCTCGCGGACAAAGCGCGCGCCCACATCGACGAGGCCGAGTCGCTCGGCGGCATGACCAAAGCGATTGAGGCCGGCATTCCGAAGATGCGCATCGAAGAAGCGGCCGCACGCACGCAGGCGCGCATCGACTCTGGCGACCAGATCGTGGTCGGCATCAACCACTGGACGACCCCGGACGAGGCGCCGATCGAGGTGCTCAAGGTCGACAATCGCGCCGTGCGCGAGGCCCAGATCGCCAAGCTCGAGCGCTTGAAGCGTGAGCGCGATCCGGCGCGCGTCGAGGCGGCGCTGACCGCGCTCAGCGAAGGCGCGGCGGGCAACGGCAACCTGCTCGAACTGGCGGTCGAAGCGGCGCGCGCGATGGCAACGGTCGGCGAGATGAGCGCCGCGCTGGAGCGCGTGTTCGGCCGCCACCAGGCCGAAATCCACACGATCCGCGGCGTCTACGGAGGCAGCTTGAACGATCCCGCGGCGACCGAAGCGTTGGCGGCGGCGGTAGCCGAGTTCGAGGCCGGCGAGGGGCGGCGACCGCGCATCCTGGTCGCCAAGATGGGCCAGGACGGACACGACCGCGGCCAGAAGGTGATAGCGACCGCGCTCGCCGATCTCGGTTTCGATGTAGACGTGGGGCCGCTCTTCCAGACACCGGCCGAGACCGCGCAGCAGGCTATTGAGAACGACGTGCACATGGTCGGCGTGTCGTCGCTCGCGGCCAGCCACCTGACGCTCGTGCCCGAGCTCAAGGCCGAGCTCGAGGCGCGCGGGCGTGGCGACATCCTGGTGGTGGTCGGCGGCGTGATCCCACCGCAGGACTATCCGGCGCTGCGCGCGGCGGGCGCGGCCGCCATCTTCGGGCCCGGCACGGTCATCGCGCAGGCGGCGCTCGAGCTCGTGCGCACGCTTGCGAAGGCGTGAGCGCGCATGCCGCGGGCGTTCCCGACGATCGCTGACATCGAAGCGGGCCTCGCTTCGGGGGACCGCGCGATCATCGGGCGTGCGTTGACGCTGGTCGAATCGAAGCATCCCGACCATCGAAGCATGGCCTCCGAGCTGCTGTTGCGACTGTCCGCGCACCCGCCGCTAGCGACCCAGCGGGTCGGCATCACCGGGGCACCTGGGGTCGGCAAGTCGACGTTCATCGACGCCCTGGGAATCCAGCTCACGGCCGCAGGTCATCGCGTCGCGGTGCTCGCGGTCGACCCTTCGTCCGAGCGGACCGGTGGTTCGATCCTCGGCGACAAGACGCGCATGGCGCGCCTGTGTGTCGACCCCAACGCGTTCATCCGACCGAGCCCGGCCGGCAGGACGCTGGGCGGGATCGCCGCCCGCACGCGCGAGATGATGTTGGTCCTCGAGGCCGCGGGCTTCGACATCGTGTTGATCGAGACCGTCGGTGTCGGACAGTCCGAGACCGCCGTGCGCCACCTGAGCGACACGTTCGTATTACTCGCGCTGGCCGGTGCCGGCGACGAGCTGCAAGGGATCAAGCGCGGCATCATGGAGCTCGCCGACGTCGTGCTGGTGACCAAGGCCGACGGCGACAATGTCATCGCCGCGAAGCGGGCCGCGGCTCAGCTGCGCGGGGCGCTGCGCCTCCTCCACACGACGCTCGAAGACCATACGTGGCTGCCGCCGGTCTTGTCAGTGTCGGCCTTGCCCAACGCGCGCAATTCGCTCGCGATGCACGCGGGGCCGTCGTCGCTCGCCCCTCGGCAGCCTATGAGGCTGGCCTTCGGGGCGGCTCCTAGGCCGCGCGCGCCTCGCTTCGCGAATTCGGCAACGGCAGCCGAAGGCGATACGTCGAACATGCCGGACGCATCGATGATCGCCGCCTGGGATGCGGTCGCGAAGCACCACGCGCGCCTGGCTTCGACCGATCGGCTGGCGCGTCAGCGCGCCGACCAGGCGTTGCGTTGGCTCTGGACGCTGGTCGATGAGCGCGTGCGCGAGTCGGTGCGACGGCATCCCGACAGCGCGGCGATCGAGCGCGCCGTGCGCGAGAATGCGCTCACCGTCGAGGCCGCCGCCGACCTGCTCGTGAAGTCGCTCACGACCTGAACGCACCTACCGATTGTGCATCGGCGGGCCGATCGCGAGCGGTAGTCAGCCGTGATAGCGTCGCCCGCATGAGCTCCGAGATCGCGCGCGCCTACGACCGAACCCCTTATCCCGACTTCGCTTTCTGGGCGACCCACCCCGACCACCTCGGCATGTTCGGTCGCCTCTTCGGGATCTCGACCGCCTCGCCCGACCGCTGTCGTGTGCTCGAGATCGGCTGCGCGGTCGGCGGCAATCTGCTGCCGATGGCCGCCACCGCGCCGGGCTCGCACTTCGTCGGTGTCGACCTGTCGGGCGTGCAGATCGCGCGCGCCGTCGAGAGCGCGAGCGCCGTCGGTCTCGACAATATCACCTTTATCCACGGCGACTTCCGCGAGTTGTCCGCGCGCGCCGGGCCCTTCGACTACATCATCTGCCATGGCGTCTTCGCGTGGGTCGACAAGCCCACTCAGGTTGCGCTGATGGCGTTCATGCATGAGCGGCTCGCCCCCAACGGGGTCGCGTTCGTCAGCTACAACACCTACCCCGGCCACCACATGGTCGACATGGTGCGCAAGGTCGTCTCAGTGCACACCGCCAACGCGCCCGACCTCGTCACGAAGAACGAGCAGGCCCTGGCCGTGATGCGCTTCCTGCATCGCATGACCAGGAAGGTCGAAAACGACTGGCGCACCGGCTTTTTCGAGCGTGAGATCAAGCATATGCAGGACGGTGGTCTCGATCTCCTCGAGCACGACTACGGTGCCCCCGAGAGCGAGCCGCTCTACTTCCAGGACTTCGTGGACAACTGCGCCACGGTCGGTCTCGCGTACCTCGCGGACTCGTCGCCCTGGGGCATGTACCTCGAGAACCAGAACCCCGAGATAGTCGAGGCGCTGCGTCCGCTCGGTGACCTCGTCAAGCAGGGGCAGTACCTCGACTTCATCCAGCACACGCGCTACCGCGAGACCCTCATCTGTCAGTCCTCGGCGCCGCTCACACGCGATGTCCTGGCCAGTCGCATCCAGCAGTTCTACATCGGTCAGGCGCTCTCGGCCGAGCCGACACTCGACGGGCTGCGCGAAGGTCTGCCTGTGCAGATCCTGGTTGCGCGGCGGCCGCCGATGACGGTGTCGAACCCCATTCTGCGGTTTGCCCTCCACCGCCTCTGGCATCACGGGCGCTGGATGCCGAGCTTCGATCAGCTCGCCGACGAGGTCGCGCACGACATCGAGCGTCACGACATCCTCGCGATCGATCGCGCGACGTTGCGCGACCGACTTTCCGCACAGCTCCTGCGCGCGTTCTTCGCCAACGCGGTGCGCTTCTCGCTGAGCTGTCCGCCCATCGCGCAAAGCCTCCCAGAGCGGCCCGCGACCGGTATCTATCAGCGCTTCATGGCGCGCGAGCGGCGGCCCGGCATCACGACGCTCACGCACGAGGTCTTCGAGTCGAGCCCGATGATGTTTGCGCTCCTGCCGCAGATGGATGGCACGCGCACGCATGCCGAGCTGCAGGCGTGCTTCCCCGAGCCGATCGAAGCGAGCCTCGCCGAGCTCCTGCGCAGGGGCTACATCGCCGCCTCATAGCGAGAGGGTCTCGAGAAAAAAAAAGCAGAAGGCCCGCACGATGGCGGGCCTTCTCCAGTCAATCAGCGTTGGTGATGAACATCACTGCGGCTGGTTGTAGCGCTCCATGCACGAGACGTATTCGTCGGTCTTCTGCCAACCGCAGACACCGTCGTCGTTGTAGTCGCACAGCGCGTATTTGTAGCAGGCGTAGTAGTCCTGCATCTCGCAGGTCGTGATGACGTTGTCGGCGTCCGAGCACACCTGGCCCGAGCAGCCTTGCACCCGGCACTTCGCCTCCTCGCAGACACCGATCGGCTCGCAAGCCGGCGGGATAGCGAACCCCGACTCGTCATCCGGGGGAGGCGCGCACGGCGGGTAGTAGAACGTGCACTGCTGGCCGGTGGCGCAGTCCGAGTCGGTGTCGCAGCTGCCGTCGTAGGGCTTGGGCATGCACTGGAACATGCACACGTCACACATCGGGCAGGTCGGGTCCTGGCCGCAGCCGCAGATCTGACCCTCGCCGCAGTCCGCGTCGACATTGCACGGGACGACCTCGTCCTTGGGCACGCAGATCCCGTGCGGCACATCGCAGCCGCAGCCGACGCAGTCGCAGACCGGCTGGCTCGGATCGATTTTGCAGTAATTGCCGTCAAGGCATTCCGAGTCCGAGGTGCAACCGTTGACGCACAGGTTGATGCGACCCATGCGCTCACACACGCCCGCATTGCAGACAGTCCCGCCGTTGCAGTCGCAGTCGGTCTCACATGCGAGCTGGTCGGGCACGCACTGGTAGTCGATGAAGCACGGCATGAAGTCCGCCCCGCTCGAGCCGCCGCTGCCACCGCAGCCACCCGTCTCTTCGCAGTGGGTGCCGCGCGGGCAGGTGTCCGCGTTGGGGTCGCACGAGACTGTCGTCTCGTAGGTGCAGTAGCCGTAGCAGACCGGCGGGGGCGGCATGCCGCAGTTCGGGTCGTCCGACGAGCACGGCACCGCGAAGCCTTCGCACATCTCGAGCTTGCAGAAGCCCTGCTGGCCGTCGGGCGAGACGCAGTTCTCGTCGGTCTTGCAGTCGTACTCGCGTTGGCGCGGCTGGCAGGTGCCGGCGCAGCCAGGTGCCGGGCGGTCGGCAAAGCAGTTTTCGCCGGACGGATCGTCGCACGGCGCAGGCATCGTGCAGTCGGACGGGGCGCAGTATTGGTCGGTGCCGCAGTCGCCGTCGACCCAGCACTCGGTCGGCGGCTGGTCGTCGATGCACTTCTCTTCGCAGTAGACCAGACCATTGGCAGGCGTCGGGCCCCAGTCCGGGCAGCCGCAGTGGGTTCCGGTCGGGCACGTGTTCGGGTCGCAGCCACCCTGGGTCGGCACGCAGGCCGAGCGGCAATCATCGTAGCAGAGGCCGCAATCGCAGGGCTGACCCTCGGCGCAGGCGCAGTCCGGGCAGACCGTGTAGCACTCGTTGACGCAGGTCTCACCGGCCAGGCAGACCTCACCGGTGTCCGCGCACGTCCCGCCCTGCGGCACGCACACGCTCTCGCATGGGGGCGCCGCGAAGTCGCTGTCGCCGGGCGTCGCACCGCCAGCGTCGCACTGCGACTGGCATAGCCAACCGCTCGGGCACTGGCTGTCGCCGGTGCAGTTGCGCTGGATCTCGGTGCACGCGCCGTTCTGGCAGACCTGGCCTTCCTTGCAGTCACCGTCGTAGTTGCAGGCGCCTTCGGCCGGCTGGCACTGGAGGTAGCACGGCATCAGGCCATTGGCTGGGGCGTCACCGGCATACGGGGCGCACCCGCAGATCTCACCGGGCGCGCAGTCGTTCGGGCCGTTGCAGCCCTCCTTCGCGGCGCACACACCACCACAACCGATGCGGTCGGCACCGTTGCCGGCGGCGTCGCCCTCGGGGAAGACGCACGGGTCACGGTCGCAGAACTGGCCAAACTGGCACTCGTTGTCGCTGTAGCAGAGCGAGCCGTTCTCGCGCGGCTTGCAATCGCCCCAGCACTCGGTCGTGCAGGTCCCGTTCGGGCCGCAGTTGCTGTCGCAGGCGCCGGTCTCGATCGTGCAGTACTCGCCGACCGGACACTCGTTCGAGCCCCTACACTTGTCGGGATTGGGCTCGGTCGGCTTCACGCACTCGCCGTAGCAGCCGGCGTCGCAGTTGCGGTCGCCGGTGCCGCAGCCCGGAGCGGTGCGGCAGACTTCGGCCGCGTTGCAGACGAGCCCGCCGGTGCAGTCGCTATTGTCGTAGCAGCCGGTCTCGATCGGGGTCTCACCGCACGCGAAGTTGCACTGTCCCTGCTCGCAGGCCCAGGCGCCGATGCAGTCGATGCCGGGATCGCCCTTGCAGTCGCTCGCGACCGAGCACTCGCCGCGGTTGCCTTCTGCCGGCACGTCCGGCGCGCAGCCGTTGTCGTTGTTGACGGCCATGAACGCGAAGACCGCGCCCGCAAGCCAGGTCATCTGACCTGCTTGTCTTCCCCATGTTTTGGCAGTTGCCAGAGCGTGTGCTTTCATCGTGGTCTCCTTGGTCGCGTTCTATCTAGTCGGTGCCCGAAGGCGGGTGCGAGGGCTCTCTGTGCTACATCCGTGCCACTGGCCCGGGAGCGCTTCAGGCGATTGCCTGGTGGCTGATCACGTGCTTCCCAGGGCGCGCCGAAGCATGCGTGGCATGCGGTCCTCGTGGCGCTGGTGGGGCTTGGCTGTCGTGTTTGGCTTCATGTGTGGTGTTTATTCCCAGACTGTCTTCTGAGCCGCTTCCAAAGCGGACGTGAGCGACGCTGGTAGACCCCCAGCCTCGTTCGGGACATCCTCCGCGCCGCTTCGGACTTCGGGGGAATCGTGCGCTCTCTTCATCTACTGGCCCTCGCTTCGTCGATCTTTTTTCAGGCGTCGCTCACAGGCGGCTGCGGATCGACCGTGCCCGACCATGCTGGGTCTGGCGGCGATGGCCCGGCAGGCGGCAAGCACGACCTCGGGCCAGCGCCCGAAGACCTCGGGGCGATCTTTCCGGCAGCGCTTCGCCTGCCGGAGTCGGTGACGCCCCGATCCTATGAGCTGACCCTGCGCATCGACCCGGCGACGCCGACCTTCACGGGCAAGGTGCGCATCGAGGTCGAGCTCGCGCGCGCGACGCGGCTTTTGCGCATGCACTCCGATGGCCTGACCATCGCGTCGGCGACCGCGACAGTGGCTGGCAAGACGCTGGTCCTCGAGGCCAGGAACGACGACTCGCAGCTCGCGCTGGTGGCAGCGACGGCGCTGCCTGCCGGCGTAGTAACGCTCGACCTGACCTGGCAGGGCCCCTTGCCCGAGGCGCCGGTCGGCATCTATCGCGTGCAGGATGGCGGGCACTGGTACGTGTTCACGCAGTTCGAGCCGCTCGAGGCGCGGCGCGCGTTCCCGTCGTTCGACGAGCCGCGCTTCAAGACGCCGTACACGACCATCATCGAGGTTCCCAAGGGCCTTGGCGCCTTCTCGAACAACCCGGAGCGCGCGCTCACGACGACCGCCGACGGCTGGTCGCGCCACGAGTTCGAGCCGACGCCGCCCTTGCCGACCTACCTCATCGCGTTCGCGATCGGCGACTTCGATGTGGTCGAGGGGGCCAATGTCTCGGGCGGCAAGGTGCCCTTCCGCGTCATCGCGCCGAAGGGCAAAGGCCACCTCGCGAGCTTCGTGCTCGACAAGGCGCCGCGCCACCTGGCCGCCCTCGAGCAGTGGTTTGGGACGCCCTATCCGTTCGCGAAGCTCGACCTCGTCGCGGTCCCGAACTTCTCGTCGAGCGGCATGGAGAACGCCGGCCTCATCACGTTCCGAGAGGCGTTGCTGCTGACCGATGGCGACAAGGCCGCGATCGAGGAGCGCCTCTGGTGCGAGTCGGTCGTCGCGCACGAGCTCGCGCACATGTGGTTTGGCGATCTCGTCACCATGCAATGGTGGGACGATGTGTGGTTGAACGAGGCGTTCGCGACGTGGATGTCTCGGAAGATATTGACGATTGTATCGCCCGAGCTGGACATCAACGAGCAGGCGTTGCGCGGGAAGTTCGGCGTGATGCATGCCGACGCACGCGTCAACGCGCGTTCAGTGCGGCAGCCGATCACCAAGGATGGCGACATCTACAACGCCTTCGACGGCATCACCTACAGCAAGGGGGCAGCCGTCTTGTCGATGGTCGAGGCGTGGATCGGACCGGAGCCCTTCCAGGCCGGCGTACGCGCCTACCTCGCGGAACATGCGCTTGGCAGCGCCACAACCCATGACCTGCTCGAGCACCTCGGGCGCGAGGGCAACAACGACGTCGCGACCGTGGTCAGCACCTTCCTCGATCAGCCGGGCGTGCCGCTCGTGACGCTCGACTGGCGTTGCGAAGCCGCTGGCGTTGTGTCCATCGACGTGACTCAGGCCCCGTACAAGTTGATGGGTGACCCGCGCGCGGTGGTCCCGGGCAGCTGGCAGATCCCGATCTGCGCGCGCCTCTCGGACGGCAAGAAGACGATCGACCACTGCGAACTCTTGACCTCGGCGAAGGCGACCTGGCGCGTCGAGGCGGGCTTCTGCCCGACCTTCTCGCACCCGAACATCGCCGAGGCGGGCTACTACCGCTGGGAGACACGGCTGGGTCCGATCTCGACCGCGCGCGGCGACAAGGCCGCCTTCGCGGGCTACATCGCGAGCCTGCGCGGCGGCGTCGACATGGGTCGCATCCCGCTGGCGCAGATGCTCGAAGGGGTCGGGCCACTGTTCGAGGCGAGCGTCTCGCCGTCCGAGCTCGATGACCTCATCGCTTCGCTGGCGCAGGTCGCGCGCTTCGACCCCGAGGCCCCGCGCGACCCACGCTTTCAGAAGAAGGCGCATGCCTGGCTCGATCGGATCCCGCTCGATCTCAGCCTCGGCACCACCGCGCGTGAGCGCCGCCGCATGCCCTCGTTGGTGCGCGCTCTCGCCGGTCTGACTCTCGACAAGCGCGTCTTCGCGCAGGCATCCAAGGTCGCTCAGGCGTTCCTCGACGAGCTCGAAGGCGGCAAGGGCAAAGCGGTCTCGGTCGAAGACGTCGGGGTCTATCTGCCGCTCTACGTCTATTCGCTCGGGCGTGAGGCCAAGGACGCGCGCAAGCGCGAGGCGGTGTGGACGCGGCTACGCGCGGCCTTCGACAAGGCACGCGACCCGAACGAGCGCGAGGTGCTCATCGAGGCACTCGGGACGTTCGACGATCCCGAGCTGGTCGTGAAGAGCTACGGGCTCATCCTCGATGGCACGCTACGCGCCCAGGATCTGCGCACGCTGCGCGCCCGGACCAGCGGCCGCCGACCGGTCGCCGAGGCGCTCTGGAGTTGGTTCACGGGCAACTTCGACGCGCTGGTCGCAAAGCTCGGATCGAAGTCCGCGCCGGGGCTGCCGGGCTTTGCATATCCGTTCTGCGAGGTGGGCGACGACGCTCGCGTCGAAGCGTTCTTCGCCACCAAGAAGGCGACCTTGCCCAATGGCATCGATCGCCCGCTGGCGCAGACCATCGAAGGTATTCGCGCCTGCGTCGTCGCCCGTGCACGCTACGGGGAAGAGGCGCGGGCCTGGTATCAGAAGCGCTGACGACGCGCAGGAAGCGAGCCTGAACACATCGGCTCACCCGGCCCGACGTTGCGGCAGTGTTTCGAGCGCGCCGCGCGACCCACGGCTGGGCCGCGGCTGCCTTGACGATGCGGTCGCACACGGCCTATGGTCGCGCGCGTCCACCCACCGCGAGGTCATAAACATGAAGCGATTCAAACACTTAGCTCTTCCTCTCATGACCCTCGCGTTCATCGCCTGCGGCGGCAACAAGCCCGCGGCCGATGTCGGCGCTAACTCGGCGCCGGCCGACGACGCCAAGGCCGGCACACCCGACCCGAAGCCCGTCGACCCCAAGCCCGACCCGAACGCGCCGAAGTCGGGCGCGATCAAGATCGTGTCGAGCCTGCCGCGCACGGGCAGCGCCAACGCCCAGACCACGACCATCGTCAACGGCATCAAGATGGCCATCGACGAGACCGGTGGCCTGATACATGGATCGGCTGGTGATTTTACGCTGACCTACGAGGACTGGGACGACGCGTCGGCCAAGAAGGGCGACTGGGATCCCGAGGTCGAGGCCGGCAACGCCGACAAGGCCGTCGGCGACAAGGACGTCGTCGCCTACATCGGTACCTACAACTCTGGTGCCGCGATGATCTCGATGCCGGTCCTCAACAAGGCCGGCCTCTTGATGGTCTCGCCCGCCAACACCTACCCCGCGCTCACCAAGCCCGGCACTGGCGAGGCACACGAGCCCGACGCCTACCGTCCCTCGGGCAAGATCACCTACTTCCGCGTCGTGCCCGCCGACGACATGCAGGGCGCGGTTGGCGCCAGGTGGGCCCAGAAGATGGGCGCAAAGTCGGTCTACATCCTCCACGACAACGGCCTCTACGGTAAGGGTGTCGCGGCTGTGTTCCAGCAGACCGCTGAGGACATCGGCCTGAAGGTCATCGCGTTCGAGGCGGTCGACCCCAAGGCGCAGGAGTACAAGTCGCTGATGACGAAGATCAAGGAGGCCAATCCCGACTTCGTCTACTACGGCGGCACCACCCAGACCAACGCCGGCCAGCTCGTCAAAGACTTCGTCGCGGTCGGCGCGACCGGCAAGATCATGGTCCCCGATGGCTGCTTCGAAGAGGCGTTCATCCAGGCGTGCGGCGCCGACAATGCCAACGAGCGGGTGTTCGTGACGTTCGGCGGCGTGCCCCCCGAGAAGCTCACCGGCACCGGTGCGGAGTTCGTCAAAGCCTACCGCACCAAGTTCGGCGCCGAGCCCGAGGCTTACGCGGTCTATGGCTACATGGCGGCCAAGGTCGCCGTCGACGCGATCAAGTTGGCAGGCAGCAAGGACCGCTCGGCCATCTCCGCCGCGGCCGCGAAGGTCAGCTACGAGGACAGCGCGCTCGGCAAGTTCAGCTTCACCGAGCACGGCGACACCACGATGGCGACGATGTCCGGCAATGTGATCAAGGGCGGCAAGTTCGAGTTCGTCTCGATCCTGACGATGGACTGAACCGGACCCCCAAGTGGAAGTGATCCTCCAACAGATATTGCTCGGCCTGACCAACGGCATGGTGTTCGCGCTGATAGCGCTCGGCTACACCATGGTCTACGGCATCCTCGAGCTCATCAACTTCGCCCACGGCGATCTGTTCATGCTGGCCTCGTTTCTCGCGCTGACACTGGTCGGCGCGATGGGGCTGTCGCACGCGACGGGCGCTGAGCTCGGGCTCGGCCTGTTCGCGGTCGTCGTCCTTTGCGCCCTGTTTGCGGCCGGGCTCAACTGGTCGGTCGACCGCGTCGTCTACAAGCCGCTGCGCAAGGCACCGAAGCTAGCACCCCTGGTGTCCGCCATCGGTGTCAGCTTCGTGTTCATGAACCTCGGCCTGTTCTGGGGCGGTCTGCCGATGGACGAGTTCGGCGGCGGCGTCGCGGCGGCCGCGCCCAAGTCGTTTCCGGAGCTCCTGCCCAACATCAATCTCCTCGGCGAGGACGCGGGGCTGCGCGTCACGCCGAAGGACCTGCTGGTCATCGTCAGCTCGCTCATCGTGATGGTCGCGCTCTTCTGGTTCGTGAATCGCACGAAGCTCGGCAAGGCGATGCGCGCGACCGCGCAGAACCCGACGGCCGCGCGCCTGATGGGCATCGACGTCGACCGCGTCATCGGCGCGACGTTCTTGATCGGCGGCGCGCTGGCCGGCTTCGCGGCGGTCATTTATGCGATCTATATCAACACCATCAACTTCCAGATGGGCTACCAGAACGGACTCTACGCGTTCACGGCGGCGGTCCTGGGAGGCATCGGCAATATCCGCGGCGCGGTATTGGGCGGCATCGTCATCGGCATGCTGCGCGCGTTCTCCGACCAGTACATCGGCGCTCAGTGGCAACCGGCAGTCCTGTTCGGCACCCTGATCCTGATCCTGGTGTTCCGACCCTCGGGCCTCCTCGGGTCCACCGCGCGGGAGAAGGTCTGATGGCCACGCACCCGCCGACTGGCATGGGCACGCCGCGTAAGGCGCGCCCCTGGTACCTGCGCTTCGAGGTGATCCTCATCGCGGTGCTGGTCATCTACCCGTTCTTCCCGTTCCTCGATGTCGCGATCAGCGCCGTCTTCGGCGAGCAGCTGCGGCTCGACCGGCAGCTCGTCAATATCTTCATCTTTGGCATTCTCGCGCTCGCGCTGAATCTCCAGGTCGGCTACGCCGGCCTCCTGCAATTGGGCATCGCCGCGTTCTTCGCCATCGGCGCCTTCACGACCGGCGTCGTGTCGGTCGAGAAGTACCCGTTCCAATTCGGCTTCTGGGGCGCGATCATCCTCGCGCCGATGGTCGCTGGCGCCGCCGGCCTGCTGCTCGGGGCGCCTACCGTACGCTTGAAGGGCGACTATCTCGCGATTGTCACACTCGGCTTCGGCGAGGTCGTGCGCGTCGTCACGCTCAATCTCGACGCAATTACCGATGGGCCGCGCGGACTCTCGCCGATCCCCTCGGCCTGGATCCCCTCCGACATCCAGGCCGCCATCGGGGACGAGGGCAATCAGTCCCACTTCGTCTCGATGTACTTCATCGCGCTCATCCTGTTGGTCTCGCTGGTCGTGGTTTTCCAATTGCTAGAGCGAAGTCGCGCCGGCCGTGCCTTCGTGGCCCTGCGCGAGGACGAGCTCGCGAGCGCCGCGATGGGCCTCAATCCCGCCAAGACCAAGCTCGCCGCGTTCGCCGCTGGCGCGGCGATTGCTGGCCTCGCGGGCGCCTTGTACGCGACCAACTTGAAGACCACGGCCGAGCCGAACACGTACGACTTCAACTACTCGATCATCGTCCTGTGCTGCGTCATCATCGGCGGACTGGGCAGCGTGCGCGGCGTGCTGCTCGGCGTCGGCGTGCTGATAACGTTCGACAGCGTCATCTCGCCGCTGTTGACCAAGCTCATCCAGAAGGGCGTCGGCGACAGCGACAACGTGTTCCTGTCGCTGACCAACTGGAAGCTGATGATCTTCGGCATCGCGCTCATCCTGACCATGCGCTACCGGCCCTCGGGCTTGTGGCCGAGTGCACGCATGAAGGAAGAGATGCACGACGCGGGAGATGCGAAATGAGTGCGTCCCTGCCAGAGACGATATCGGCCGAATCTCCAAGCGATCAGACGAAGCCGTCGCGAGCTGTTAGCTCCAACAGACCGCTGCTCGAGATCGACGACCTGACGCTGCGCTTTCGCGGTCTGACCGCCGTGAACAAGGTCGACCTCACCGTCAACGAGGGCGAGATAGTCGCTGTCATCGGCCCCAACGGCGCCGGTAAGACCTCGTTGTTCAACGCGATTACCGGCATCTACGAGCCGACCGAAGGGCGCGTCCTGCTCGACGGCAAGGATCTGCAGAAGCAGCCCGAGCGGTCCAACTATTATCGCTGGGGCCTGGTCGGCATCGCGGTCGGGTTCCTCCTGGCGATCTGGGTCTCGGACCCGAACCAGCTCTGGTCCGCCGTCATCAAGGCCAACTATCGCGACCCGAAGGCGGGCTTCGACGTCGGCGCGGCCGCCACCGACTTCGGCGCGTTCCTCGGCGCGAAGCCGCGCATCGATTTTCGCGCGGGTCGCTTCTATGTGACGACCAGCGACGGCAAGTCGCCGTTCGGCTCGGCCAAGACGCGCGCGGAAGCCGACGCGAAGCGCGCGGCGATCCCGGAGATGGCCGCCATCGAGGACGCGAACGCCGCCCTGGAAGACCGTGACGGCAAGATCGTGATCCTGTCTGCTGACCGCCAGACGGTCTTGGACGAAGCGCCCAATCGTGACGTCGCGCTGGCCCGTATCGAGGCCGCCAGAGAGGTCGAGTCGCAGACCCGCGGCACCATCTGGAAGCGCATATTGGTGCTCATCATCGGCAGCGGCGTCGGCTTTGCGGGCGCGATGGCGATCTGGAAACAGACCCGACGCACACCGACCTCGGTGACGCTGCGCGGCATCGCGCGCACGTTCCAGAATATCCGTCTCTTCCACGACATGACCGCGCTCGAGAACGTGCTGGTCGGCATGGACCGGCACCTCGATGTGCCGCACGGGTTCTGGTCGAAGCAGCGGCTGCTCAAAGACTTCGGGCCGCTCGTCCTGCTCGCGGGCGTCTGGCTCTTGTTCTTCCTCGGCGTGCGCTTCGCGCTGTTCGGGGAGTTCATCAATTCGATCCTGCTGCTTCTTTTGCTGGGCGGCACCATCGCGTGGCTCGTGCAGATATCGCTGCGCCGCTTCTTCACGCCGACCGCGCAGGCGATCGAGTCGCATGCGCGTGACGAGGCGATGTCGCTGCTCGGGTTCGTCGGCCTCGATGAGCGTGCGGAGGACCTGTCGAAGAACCTGCCGTACGGCGATCAGCGGCGGCTCGAGATTGCGCGTGCGCTGGCGACAAAGCCGCGCCTGTTGCTGCTCGACGAGCCTGCGGCCGGCATGAACCCGTCCGAGACCGTGTCGCTGATGAAGCTCATCAAGGAGATCCGCGATCGTGGTGTGACGGTCTTGTTGATCGAACACCACATGCGGGTGGTGATGGGGATCTCCGACCGTATCGCGGTGCTCGTCTACGGCACCAAGATCGCCGAGGGAACGCCTGAGGAGATCCGCACCAACCCGAAGGTGATCGAGGCCTACCTCGGCTCGGAGCAGCTCGGATGAGCGTGCAACTCCACAAAGCCTCGGCCCCAAATCGCGACGGCCCGCCGTTGTTGACCGTCGAAGGCGTGCGCGCTGGCTATGGCAATATCGAGGCATTGCACGGCATCGACCTCGAGGTGCGGCAAGGTGAGATTGTCTGCCTCATTGGCGCGAACGGCGCCGGTAAGACCTCGACGTTGATGACGATTTGCGGCTGCGTGAAGACGCGGGCCGGGCGCATCACGTTCTCGGGGCAAGACATCACGGCGATGGCCTCCGACAAGATTGTGCGCCTCGGGCTCGCGCAGTCGCCCGAGGGTCGCAAGATATTCCCGCGCCTGACGGTGCTCGAGAACCTCGAGATGGGCGCCTTCATCCGCAACGACAAGGCGGAGATTGCCAAGGACATCGAGCGGGTCATCAGCCTCTTCCCGATCCTCGGCGAGCGGCGCAGCCAGGCGGGCGGCACGCTCTCGGGCGGCGAGCAGCAGATGCTCGCGGTCGGGCGCGCGATGATGTCGCGGCCGCGCTTGTTGCTGCTCGACGAGCCGAGCCTGGGGCTGGCGCCGCTCATCGTGTTGAAGATCTTCGAGGTCATCAAGACGCTCAACGCCGAGGGCACGACTATCCTGCTGGTCGAACAGAACGCGCGTATGGCGCTCAAGCACAGCCATCGCGGCTACGTGCTCGAGACCGGCAGCATCACGATGGCCGACCGCGCGGATGTATTGCTAGCGGACCCACGCGTGCAAGCGGCATATCTCGGCGATGGGCACTGACATGAGCGACTGGACACCGGCTTTTTCGCTCGCTGAGCTCGGCGTTGGTGGCGTGCGCGTATTCGTCCACGGGCCTCAGCGCATCGCGGTCTTCCGTTTGGAAGATGGCAGCGTCACGGCGATCGACGACCGCTGTCCGCACGAGGGCTATCCCCTCTCGAAAGGCTTTGTGAATGGCTGCGTGATCACCTGCCGCTGGCATTCGTTTCGGTTCGATGTCCACACCGGTAAGTGCCTGGTAGGCGACGAGCCAGTGCGTGTCTATCCCGTGCGAATGGTCGCTGACATTATCGAATTGGACCTGAGTGAACCCGATGTCGCCAGCACCCGCAAGCGCCTCGAAGCGAGCCTGTGGCAGGGCCTCGAGCGGCGTCGTAGTGGGCAGGTTGCGCGTGATGTGGTGCGGCTCTTGGACACCGGCCTGACGTCTGCCGATATCACGATGTATGCCGTGCGCTTCGACGCGGAACGTGCGCCGTACGGCACTTCGCATGTGCCTGCATTGGCACATGACATACTCGCGCGGCTGCCCGCGCTGACCTCACGCCACGGGGTCGATGGGCAGGTCGCGGCACTATTGCAAGTGTTGGATCTCGCTGCCGAGGCGAGCCTCTCGTTCCCGCCGCGGGTGCGTCCCGAGCCGCGTTCATTGACGTCATTCGCCGAGCTTCGCGCGTGTGTCGAAGCCGAAGATGCCGAGAGTGCCGAGGCCCTCGTGCGTGGTGCATTCGCGGACGGGATCGCGCGTGCGACCATCGAAGAGTGGATCCGGTCGCTGGCCAGTGACCACCTCCTCGACATCGGGCACGGCTTCATCTTTCCGCCGAAGGTCTTCGCGCTGATGGCGCAGCACGATGACGTCGCGACCAACGAGCTGGTGCTCGGCGCGCTCGTGCGCCGCATCACGCTCGGCACGCGTGAAGAGCTGGTGCCCGAGTGGAGCTGGGTGACGCGCGCGCTCAACGCGAACGCGACGCCTGACGAGGAGGGCCTGCGTGGCAACCTCGGGCCGCTCATCCGCGCGCTGCTCGATGGCACGCGCAAGGAGATCTTCGACGCGCTCGAGCGAGTCATCGCGAGCCGACCGTTCGACGCGGTCGTTGATGCGCTGGTGCTCGCCGCGAGCATGCGGCTCCTGCGCTACGACCTGCACATCGAGGTCGACCCGACCATCCAGGAGTCGTGGCTCGACGTGACCCACGCGCTCACGCTGGCAAGCGCGCTGCGCGACTACGCGACGCTCGATTCGGCCACGCGCCGCCGCGTCCTCTTCTACGCGGCGGCCTTCATCCACACGCGTGCGGGACTCGACGCGCCGGTGGACCTGCGCGTACTCACGGCCGAGGAGGAGCGCATCCTGTTTGGCGTCTCGGCGTCCGAGCTGGCGCTCTTGCCATTGACGCCTCCCGACGTGTTCGAGCAGGTGCAGCAAGCGCTCGGGCTGCGGCAGGCCGACCGCCTCGTGCGGCTCGCCGAGTCGCTCTACATCTCCGACCGCGCGGCGCTGGTCGCGGCGCTCGAGGACTGGTGCCTGATGCGACCGGCGACGCGCTCGATCTTCGCGGCGCACCAATGGAAGACGCTGGTCTGCGGCGACCTCGAGTCGCAGCACCTGGCGGCCAGCGCAGATCCGTTCATTGCTCGCGCGGCTGCGTTGCCGCTGCTTGCGGCCGCCCGCTTCATCGGCGCGCCGCTGACCGAGCGGGCGCCATTGCAGGCCGCACACGAGGCCCTGCGCTTCGTGCGCGAGAGCCGTGTGCCGCGCCGCCGAACCTGATACATGCAGCCGATGAGCGCTGAACCCGATACCGATCCTGAAGTCATCGAACCGCATGCAGTTGTCGCTGCCGAGCCCGCCGTCGATCCCCTCGCGGGCATCCTCGACGTGCGCACTTTCCATGGCCTCAACAGCGATGGCGTGGCCGACCTGTTGATTGAAGTGCCGCACGGCGCGACCACGACCGCTGACTTCGAGTCGCACGCGGTGATGCTGACGAGCCCGCTACCCGCGTCGCTCATCGACTTCTTCTACGTCAACACCGACACCGGCGCGCCCGAGCTGGCCGAGGTCCTGGCCGAGCGCCTCGTCGCCGCCGACCCGCAGCGCACCGTGACGGTCCTGCGCTGCCGCATCCCGCGCACGTTCATCGATTGCAACCGCGTGCTCGACGCGAGCGCTGCCGACTACAAAGCCGGCGGTGTCGCGCCCGGGTTGATGCCCTACATCACCACGCCCGAGGACATCGCGCTCTTGCGCGAGCGCTACGAGCTCTACCTCGGCGCGGTGCGCAAGGCCGTCGAAGCGCTGCCTCCGCACGGCGCGATGTTGCTCTTGCACAGCTATGCGCCGCGCACGGTCGGGGTCGAGGTCGACGCCAACATCGTGCGGAGCCTGCACGCCGCCTATGCACCCGAGGTGGTCGGCACCTGGCCCGCCCGCCCCGAGATGGACGTCATCGGCCGGGGCCCCGACGGCACGCTGCACGCGCCCACCGCGGTCGTCGATGCGCTGCGCGCGGACCTCGCCGCGAGCGGCATGACGCTCGGCGACAGCCACACCTACAAGCTGCACTCCAGCACGCTCGGCTGGGAGCACGCGTTGCGACTGCCCGGCCGCAGTCTATGTCTCGAGATCCGGCGGGACCTGTTCGTCGTGCACTTCGAGCCCTTCGTCGAGGCGCGTATCGACCCGACACTCACGGCCGCGTTGGCCGAGCCGATCGTGCGGGCGTTGCTGCACCTCTGGTGAGAGCCGCGTGAGCGTGGGTGTGTCATATCTGCCGAGAATTGACGACAGCGCCGACGTACGAGGTCGACTTCATCCTCGACAATGCGGTGGCCATCGAGGTCAAGAGCGCAACCGAGGTCAGGCGACCCTACCGGTCCCCCTTCAAACGGAACTGCAGTCCCAGCACAACGCTTTCGTCCTGGTATGCCGTAGTGGCGTGGTTGCCACGATGTCTGCTCTGGCTCCGAGCAATGGCGCACCACGCAATATGCTATCGGGTCGCAGCCCGCAGAGTGCCTAGGGCTTGAACGTGAGTGCGCTAACTAGACTAGCGACAGAAAGCCAGGTCGGAATGCTTGGTGCACCAAGCATTGCAGGCGTCGCCCCACTGGGCCTTGGGCGTGGGCTGGCACTGCTGGGTCATCAGCGTCTCGGCCCGCGCCGGGTCGGCGGCGCCGCCTTCGCCCGCGTTCAGCATCGTGACGAGCTTGAAGCAGCCGGGCTGGTCGCCGAGCGTGCACGCGCGCTCGAAGTAGGTGCGCGCGGCGGGGCGCGCCTTGGTGTCAACGCCCGCCTCGTAGCAGGACTCGGCGCTGCCGAGTTCGCACGAACGATCGAGCATGGCGGCGGCCGCGGCTCGGTCGGCGGACTTGCCCTTGCGCAGGATGGCCGCGAGCCCGCGGCAGGCGAAGTCGATGCGGTCGGTGCAGGCGGTCAGCAAGAGGCCCTTGCCGCGCGCGACGTCGCACGGACCCTTCTTTACGCACTGCGCCAGGACGAGGCCCTGGTTGGCGCAGGACTCCTTGCCGCCGGCGGCGCAGCCCTTCTGATAGAGGCCTTCGGCCTTGGTCAGGTCGCCGGCTACGCCGAACGCGAGGAGGCCCGCGAGGTTGCAGCCGGTCGCGATCCCGCGCAGGCACGCGGTCTCGCCCAGGCTTGCGGCGCGCGCCTGCTCGGTCGCGTTGCCCATGCGTAGCTGCCAGCCGCGCGCGACACAGGCCATCTGGTCGTCGAGGGCGCAGGCCGCGTCGAACAACTTGGCGTCCCAGCTGGCGGCGTCCTTCGCGAACGCTACGTTCGCGTTCAGGCGCAGGCGCGATGCGGCCAGGGTCGAGTCGCGGTCGCCGCCGTTCCAGCCGGCGACGTAGCGCTCGAAAGCTTGGGCGGTGTTCGCTGGCGTTGCGTTCTCGGCGAGCTGGCCCGCGCGATAGCAGGCCGTGATGTGCCCGAGTCCGCAGCCGCTGCTGTAGGCGGTGCCCGCGCCCACGAGGTCGACAGGCGTGCCACTCTCGAGCTGCTGGCCGAGCGTGAAGCAGGCGTCCGGGTCGCGCTTGGCGCAAGCGTCGCGTCGCAGCGTGAGCGCGCGCGCCGGGTCTCGCGCGACGCCCTGGCCGAGTTCGATCTGGGTCGCGAGCGCCGCGCAGGCCTTGCCGCTGCCGGCGTCGCAGCCCTTGTCGAACAGCTTGGCGGCGGCCGTGGGATCCGCCGCGCGACCCTTGCCGTCGCGCTGCAGCTCGCCCGCGGCGGCACAGCCGTCGCCACTGCCGGCGGTGCAGGCCTTGTCGAAGAGCTCCAGCGCGCGCCGCGCGTCGCCGCTGGCGATGCCCGCCTCGTAGCACGAGGCCGCGGTGCCTGCGTCGCACAAGCGGAGCGCGCGACTCTCGGGTGACTCGTCGGCGCGCGGCGCGAGAACATCGGCGCGGGCACAGGCGGCCGCATCACCCGCAGTGCACGCATCGCGGCAGGCGGCTTCGTCGCCGCAGAGGACCGCGACGGGTGTCGCGATTGGCGCGCTGGAGCAGGCGGAGGAAAAGGTGAAGGCGAGGACTAGTGCGATAAAGGTTCGGGCGTTCATGGTCGCTACCATCCTCGCCCGTGCGCTCATGTCAACTTCAGCAACGGCGGCCGCAGGCGATACGGCAACGGCGGCCGCAGGCGATACGGCAACGGCGGCCGCAGGCGATATGGCAAATTCGGCAACGGCAGCCGCAGGCGATACGGCGAATTCGGCAACGGCAGCCGCAGGCGATATGGCGAATTCGGCAACGGCAGCCGCAGGCGATATGGCGAATTCGGCGACGGCAGCCGCAGGCGATACGGAAAACAAACTAGCCGCAAGATGTGTGTCTTCAAGCGCTGTCGACCTCGGCGATGGCCAGGCCGCCGCTGTTGTCATGCGCGAGCGCGAGGCCGCCAGCACCTCCGCTGACAAGCGCGCGCAGACGCGTGCGGGCGACCTCGAGCGCGCGCATCGTCTCGTCGTCGTACTTGCTCCTGAGCAGCTCGCCGATGATCGGCAGGTGTTCCGGACGTTCGAGCTCGGCCAGAGCTTCGGCGAGCTCGAGCACGCCGACGCCAGCGAGCCCGACCTCACGCGCGCGTACGGACCAGGCATCCGGTGGGTCGCTCGCGAGGTGCGCGAACAGGCCGATGACGGCGTCGCTGGTTGTGCTCTGGTCGAACGCGGCGCGTGCCGAGCTCGAGGCCGCGTGGTCGCGCGCGAGTCGTAACATTGCGCGCCGTCGCATGCGCAGCGACGTGTCATGGGTGGCCGTTTGCGCGAGTCGCTTCGCTGCGCCGTCGGGGTCGATGCGCAGCGCGTTGATGGCGCGCGTCGCGAGCGGCAGCACATTGGTGAGCTGGCTCGAGAGGCCGGACTCTTGATGGGTGAGGCGGTCGCCGCGCGCGATCCACTCGCCGTCGCGGGCCGCGAGGAGCAGCGCGTTACGGGCAGCCAAGTCGAGATGGAGCACGGCGGCGGCGAGCGAGCCGGTCACGACGAAGCGCTTGTCGAACTCGTCGTCGCCGAGCACGAGGTCGTCCTTGTTTCGCATCAAGCCCGTGCGTTCGAGCTTCACCGCGGGAGCGAGCGGCGCGAGTGAGATGGTCGTCGCGAACGTCACCAGCTCGCCATCGTTGCCGCCGAGCGCGCGGCGCGACTCGACCATCACTCCGTCGACCTCGCCGCGCCCACCACGCACGACCTGTCCTTTGGCATCGCGCACGAGATCTTTCATGCCGAGTCGCTCGAGCATGTACGACACCGGTTCGGCGGTGCCCGTCGCCAAGGGCCCGTTGGCGACATCACGTGCCTCGCGCCGGTACTCGCGGATCTTGAAGAAGACGATGACGCCTATGACCACGAGTATGCTGACGAGTGTCAATGTGCCTTCGAGCATGTCCGCCTCTCCGCCGTTGTCGGGTATGTCGTCAAGTGGGGCGGAACGGCGCAGTAGTCGTCGGCAACGAGCGAACAGGAGAGGCGATGGATACCTATCGGGATCAGGATGTTGCGGTGCCGGTCATGATGTAAGCCACCGCGTGGAAAGAGGAGCGCACGGCGGCTTTGGCCGTGCCCGCGCTGCGCACCGCGAAAACACTACCTCGAGGCGGGCGTCGGCGAGGCGTTGCGAACGGCCAGAGTCGCGCGCGCGGACATCTTCCTGCAGACCAAGTTCACCTACGCACGCGGTCAGGATCAGTGGCTTCCGTATGATCCCGCCGCGGACTTCGCGACCCAGCACCCACGAAGGCCGCGCCGATCCCGAACACGACCAGCGCGTTGCGCCGCACGATGGGCAACAGCTGTGCCGCCAGCGCGAGGCCGACCGTGACGGCGGCGAAGCCTCGCGCCCAGGCGAAGTGCTCGACCGCCCGGGGTGCCGCCGGCCCCTGTGCGGTCGCCGTGAGCCCCGACAAGAGCACGAAGTCGCTGGGCCACCAAGAGCACCGTGCACAGCGCGGAGAACACGAGACACAGGCGCCAGTTGCGAAAGTCCTGCTCGCGCCGATGCCCATCGAAGGCGCGCAGATCGGCGGCAGCGCGGGCAGGAGGCTGATGGCCCACGCATACAATTGGGGTGGATGCACAGCGCGGTCATGGCGATACTGTCAGGCGCAGCGGGATCTCGAGCGTCGCCGAGGGGATCGGCGAGGCATCGTCCCTGTCGGTCAGGAACGCGAAGCTGATTGCGTAGATCTCGTCGAGGCGCGCTACCAGCGCCGCGGGATCGACGCCATACATGCCGGCGCACATCGCGCGCCGGAGGGCTTCACTGGTGTCCTCTGCGTCGATGTTCGCGAGGTCGGCGAGCGTGACGGGAGCCGGGCACTCCTTCTGGTAGTAGGCTCTGCAGGTCGCGTCGTCGCTCGCGAAGCGGCCTTGGGGCAGGGCGTGATAGAGCTTCGCGTAGCCCGGCGAGAACTCGAACATCGGGGCCGCGATGTCCTGGACGAACGCACCGTCGTCGAGGATGTCGGGTCGCCCGTCGCCGTCGACGTCCTCGATGCGTGCCTCGACGAGCCCGGGCACCGGCACCCAGGGAGCGACCGCACCGTCCTTCTTTCGATAGAGGCTGATGCGGCGCGTGTGGAAGTCGGGGCGATCCTGGATCTCGACGATCGCCACCTCGGTGAAGCCGTCGTCGTCCCAGTCGAACGTGCTCTCGATGGCGATGGTGGCGCTGCCGAGCTCCTCGCCCGAGGCGCTGAATGGCTGCGGGTAGCGTACGCTGTGGCCGTCGTCGGCGACGAAGTAGAGGTCGACCGTGAGGCTCACGCTCGGGCCGCCGTTTTCGAAGTCGGGGTCTGGGTCGACCTTGCTTTCCCGAGTCACAAGGATCCAGGCCCCGCCCTTCGAGCGCGCGGGAACGCCGCCGCTGGCGCCGCCGCAGATCCCGAGGCCCACATGTGGGTCTTCGACGTCGAGGCCGTGGGCTGCGGTGTCTGCGGCGAGCGCGACCATCGTCTTGGCATCGAGCTGGGCCAACGCTTCACAGGCGCTGACGCGCGCGCCAGGCGCGGCGACGTTCTCGGGGGCGACCGGGCCGTGGCTGGCACAGCCGACGAGGAAGAGGCTCAGGACAACGAGAGGGCGCGTCTGCGAATGCGGCATGAGGCATATCTAGCGCGGCTGCGCGCGCCTGCCTATAGCGGCAGGTCCAGCTCGATGCCGAGCATCGGTCGGATCGCCCACGAGCCCGCGTCACCTTCGAAAGGCGGAAACCACGACACGCCGAGCTGCACGCGCAGCCATTGGATGAGCGTCAGCGACGTATAGAGCTCGGCCACCGGGCGTGAGCGCGGGGCGCCGGGCGTGGGGTTGTCGAGGTTGGCGCGGAAGCGGTCGCCGGTCGACCAGCGAAACCCTCCGCGTAGGCCAATGCGGACCTGCGCTAGCATGTCGGCGTAGGCCTCCAACTCGATGCCGGCGCCGACCGTCATCGCGAAGTAGGCGCTGACCTCGCCGTCGAGCGCCGAGGGCACGCCGTCGAACTGGAGGGCCAGGCCCAGGCGCCACCAGCTCCAAGCGGCGTCGCCGTCGGTCGCCGACCAGCCGAGCTCCCAGGTGCCGCCGGCGATGAGGTGCAGCGCGTGGTCGGGGGCGCGATACGCGAGCGCCTGACTGACGGTGCGACCAACGATGCGCCAGACCCCGGCGTTCTCGGCCTGATGGTCGGCCAGGACGCCGAGCATGTCGTGCACGAGCGACGAGATGTGCATGCGCACGGCGTGCAGCGAGGCGTGCCCGAGGCCCAGATCGCGGAACGCGAAGTGGTGCAGGACGAGCAGGCGCAGCGTCTCGTCGTGGCTTGGCTCGGGGTCGGCGACACGCCCCTTGCCTGCGTTCGGTACGCCGGGCACGACGCGGATGGACGCCTTGTCGCCACGCGCGTGCACCATCTTGCAGTAGGCGCGGGCGTCGGAGTCCGGGCCGTCCGGGAGCTTGTTTGCCGCGTCGGGTGAGAGCGCGCGACACGCCGACGCGGCGCGATCGATGCTGGTCTGCAGCTGTGCCAGGAATTGCCGATCGACGCCGTCGCAGTCAGCCACCTCACCCCGCAGCACGGTGAGAGCGCAGCGATAGGGTTGCCATGCTGCATAGGCCGCCGCTGTGGGGGCCGGGTCGGGCAGGCTGCCGCGGTTGGCCCAAGGCAGGATGAGCTGCTCGCTGACGCGGCGCGCTTCGACCATGCCGAGGTAGAAGTCGAACGTGCGGAAGTCGCGCTCCATGAAGCCCAACAGCGAGCCGAGGCCACCGCTCATGAGCGGCCAGTCGCCTTGCACGACGCCGAGGCGCTTGCCGACATCGGGCTGCTCCACCAGCACCTGCTGCAGCTCGGCGGTGAGGGCCGACTCGAGCACGCCGGGCAGCAGCGACTCGAGCAGCTCCGTCAACGAGGTCGCTTGCGTCTTCTTCGGCGCGTCCGATGGCAGCCACGTCATTGCGGTCGGATCGATCGCCAAGAACGCCATGTCAGCGGGCAGGATCGCGTCACTCAGGTCCGGCGCTGCCCGCCACTTCGGGTCGCCGACGGCACCATCGAGACCGGTGTTCGCGATGTTCACCGCGAGCCGCAGCGGCTGGTTGTCGAGTAGCCCACCATCGACCAGCTCGACCGTCTCCGCGTCGGCCAGGCGGCAGATGATGGGACCCGGCTTCGTCTCGGTGACGAGGCAGAACGGCAGCGCCACCGGCCGGAAGACGACCGGCACACCGGACGAAGCGAACACCACCTGCATCAGCGCGGCGAAGGTGATCTCGCCCGCGTCGTCGGTGACCAATGCTGGGGCCGGCACCCCCGGGTGATGCGCGACGTAGTTGGTCATGCGCGGGGGCTTGCCTGGACCGCGGCCCTGGATGCGCACGACGAAGCGCTCGTCGACGCGCGCGACATCCATCTGGTTGCGGTCGACGATCGGCAAGCGGCGCGCGATGACGCGCGTGACCGGGATCCCGATGACCATATCGCAGCCGCTGTTCAAGCCGGCGTTCCAGCGCGCTTCGACCTGGTCGGCGAGCGCTTGCATCGGCCCGCGCGTGAAGATGCCGGTGGCACCGGCGCGCGCTGGATCGAACAGGCCCTGCAGCCCGATGCCGGCCCAGGTCTTGAAATACAGGCTGTCCTCGGGCTTGGGCGCGAGCTTGCCACAGCCCTCGACGACGCCGAGCACGGCGTTGATCGAGCCGGCCGAGGTACCGGTGATGAGGCGCAGGTCGACCAGGCCCGGGTTCTGCTCGGCCAGTGCCGCGAGGTAGTAGAGGGCGCCGGCCTCGAACGCGCCAAGCGAGCCGCCGCCGCGGATGACGATCCCGAACGGGACCGGATCCAAGGATTGGGCGCGAGCTGGCTCCGCTGTCAGGAGCAGCAAGCAAGCGAGCAACGAGCGACGCACGGGATTGGGCAAGGCGACCTCCGAGATCGACAGCGCGTGGCGCGCCATAAATCACAGCGGAGCCCGAGACGCGACCACAAAAACGAACGGGCCGCGCTCACTCGCACGCAGGCGAATCAACGAGCAGGCGAAGCGAGAGCAACCAAAATTCGACCCGAAATCAACCCGAACCTCCATTTGCCACTTTGTCTGGCCTGGGCAGTGAGCACGTGTTCGCACTCGCCAGGTCCCACGTAATATTGACTGCGACCGCAGACGATGTGACTTCAGCGGGCGCGAGGACGTTCAGCGCGCATCGGAGCCGACGTGAGGACGCGCATCATCAAGGTCTGGGAACGGCTTCGTTCGAGCTTCTGGTTCCTGCCGACAGCAATGGCGCTCGCCGCGGTCCTGCTCTCCACGCTGGTCGTGCACTTCAACAGCGAGATCACCGGGGGGCTCGAGCGCTTTCTGGGTCTGACCTTCTCGGGCGGCGCGGCCGGCGCGAGCGAGGTGATGAGCACCATCGCCGGTTCGATGATCACGGTCGCCGGCGTGGTCTTCTCGATGACACTGGTCGTGCTTTCGCTCGCTTCCTCCCAGCTCGGGCCGCGCATGCTCCGGACCTTCATGCGCGATACCACGACGCAGGTCGTGCTCGGCACGTTCGTCGCGACGTTCCTCTATTGCCTGCTCGTCTTGCGCACCATTCGTCGCACTGAGGAGTACGCGTTCGTGCCCCACGCCGCAGTAGCGCTTGGCGTCGCGCTCGCAGTCCTGAGCATTGGCGTGCTGATCTATTTCATTCATCACGTGGCACTCTCGATTCAGGCGGACGAGATCGTCGCGCGTATCGGCAAGCAGCTGACCGATCGGATCGAGTTGGAGCTCGTGGCGCCGCTTACTCCGCTCGACCCGGACCAGAGAGGCGAGCCACTCGGACGCGAGCTGATCCTCGCGTTCGATCGCGACGCGAGCAATGTGGCCGCCGAGACTGATGGCTACGTAGAATACGTCGATCACGCTGCGTTGCTCGAAATCGCGGTGCGAGAAGATGTCGTGCTGCGCCTCGAGCGCGTCGCGGGACAATACGTGGTTGCTGGCCATCCCATCGTCTCGATTTCGCCCGGGAGTCGCCTCGACGATGAGCTCGGCGCCCGCATAAATGGCACTATCGCGATTGGCAATCAGCGCTCGCCAAGGCAAGACATCAAGTTCGTCGTCGATCAACTGGTCGAGATCGCGGTGCGCGCGCTGTCGCCCGGATTGAATGACCCGTATACGGCCATTCGTTGCCTCGACCGCCTCGGCTCGGCCTTGTGCCGGTACGCCGAGCGTACGCAGCCGAGCGACTGTCGCTACGATTCCCAGACTCGGCTGCGGGTAATCTCGCGTGTTGTTACTTTCGCTGATATTACCGACACCTCTTTCAACCAGATCCGGCAGAATGCCCGCACCAACGCCGCGGTGACGCTGCGGCTGCTCGAGACGCTCGCCGTCGTCGCGGCCTCGGTCATTCGCCCGGAGGACCGGGCGACACTGCAACGCCACAGCGAGATGGTGGCTCGCGGCGCCCGCGACGGACTACCGGAGGAGGGGGATCGACGCGCCGTCGAAGAGCGCGTCGCCCAGTTCCACTCCGCGCTCGCCGCCAGAGCGTGAGTCTCTAACGCCTGTCCTCGGAGAAACCGCCGTGGCGGCTCCGAGCAAGCTCAGTCGCCACGGGTCTACGTGGCGACCGAGTGTTCAGCCCAAGAGTTGCTCAGCCAATGAGCTTGCGGCGCGAGAGCCACAGCCCGAGATCGCCCGCGACGAGCGCAAGCCCGCCCGTGCTGCCGCCGGCGCAGCCACCGCCGCCGACTCGACGAGACCGCCCGCACCCGTTGCTGTCAACGGCACCCTAAAGAGACCGACCTCACGCAGCGACCTCGCGGCTGACGACCTCGCGACCATCGCCGACGACGCGCACGCGACGGCCGCGACGCTCGAGCATCAACTGGACGATGCGCTGGTTGATGCTGTTGTCGTCGGCGACCAGCGCCTTGAGGCTGCGTTGTGCAGGGGCCGGCTCGCGCGCGTGCGAACGCAGCGGCGGGAGCGTGTGCGCCGACAGGCGGGCGCGACGAGAACTTGCGAATGCGTGGGACCTCGCCATCGCCGCTCGCGGTGACGCTTTGCAGGATCTGCAGCAGGTCCGCCGGCACCAGCGGCTTGACGAGATATGCGAGCACCCCGAGCTCGGTCGCGCGCCGCAGGTCGTCCCGTCGATCGGAGGCCGACAACAACACCAGGTGCACGCTGGCGAGCCCCGGGTCCGCCTTGATCTGCTCCGCCAGGGCGAGGCCGTGGCTGTCGGCCAGCGTCGCGTCGACGATCACGAAGGGCCTGCGCTCGCCGCGCCCAAGCCCTTCCTGCAGCGCCGCGAACGCGCTGTCGGCGCACGTGTGCGAGGTCGAGCGCAGGCCCCAGCGGCGCATCAAGACCTCCAACATCCAGCGGCTCGTGTCGTCGTCGCCGACCAGCATCACCGACCCTTGTGCGAGGAGCGGTGCTGCCAGTTCGACATCGGAGATGCGGCCCGTGGGTTGTCTGCTGATCGGCTCGCCGCACGCGACCGAGAAGCGGAACGTGCTGCCCTTGCCCGGCTCGCTCTCGACCGCCAGCTCGCCGCCCATCAATGCGCACGAGCTGCCCCGCGATGGCGAGCCCCAGCCCGGTGCCGCCGAAGCGTCGGTTGCTCTGGCTGTCGGCTTGTTCGAAGGGCGCGAAGATGCGCGTGCGCAGCTCGGGTGGAATGCCGATGCCGGTGTCACTGACGGTGCAGCGCAGGAGCACGTCGCTCGCGACCTCGCGGCTCAGGCGCACGATAATCTCCCCGCTGGACGTGAACTTGATCGCGTTGTCGCTGAGATTGACGAGGATCTGGCAGATGCGATGCCAATCCGCGTGCAGCACCTCGACGACGTCGGCATCGACCTCCGCCCGCAACACGAGGCCCTTGTCCTGGGCGCGCACGATAAGCGGCTTCGCCATCTCGGCGAGCGTCTCGCGCACGTTGAAGTCGTAGGGGTCGATGTCGAGCTTGCCAGCCTCGATCTTCGAGAAGTCGAGGATGTCGTTGAGGACCTTGAGCAGGCTCTCGGCCGACCGGTAGATCGTCTCGACGTACCCGCGCTGCTCGGCCGTCAGCTCAGTGTCGAGTGCCAGCTCGGCCATGCCGATGACGCCGTTCATCGGGGTGCGGATCTCGTGGCTCACGTTCGCGAGGAACTCGCTCTTTGCGCGATTGGCACTGTCGGCGGCGTCCTTTGCGCGCAGCAGGTTGTCGGCGAGCAGGCGCTCCCCGGTGATGTCCCAGTCGAGGCCGGCGACGACCTTCCAAATGCCGGCGGTATCACGCACGAAGCGCGCCGAAGTGCGCAGGTAGCGACACTGTCCGTTCTTCAGCAGGATCCGGATTTCGCCGCCGATAGCTCACTCGGCTCGCGCCCCAGCACCACCCGCACCGCCGGCGAAGCGTATTGGATGAAGAGCTGATCGTCGCACAGGAACACGATGTCGGCCGCATCGTCGGCGAGCTGCCGGAAGAGAGACTCGTTCGCGAGCGGCTGCCCGAACGCACGCTGTCGATCGAACAACAGGCCACCGGTCAGATACGCCGCTGCCCACGCGAGCAGCATGTAGCCCTGCATGCTGACGACGAGCACGGCGCGGTCGGGGGCGAGCGTCGCGAATGCGCCGGCGCTGACGAGCGCGGTGCCCACCGCGGCAAGCCCGGCGAGCGCGAGCGCGAGCGCGGGAACACCGGCACGAAACGCGATGACCGCGAGCAGCGGGAAGAGCGCGAAGGCCCAGACGAGGAGCCCGTAAGTGAGGACCAGAGGCAGGACGATGGCAGTCCCGACGGCGAGCGAGAGATCGCAAGAGCGCCACCTGTGCACGAAGTCGCCGCCCATGGTGAGCGCGCTGATCGAGCTCGAAGCCAGGGCCGCGAGCAACGGGCTGACGACCAGCGCCCAGACGGCAAAGCGGCCCCAGGGTCGCAGACCATCATCGTCGCCGCGGATCCAGGCGCGCTCACGCCCAAGCACAGTGTGCGACAAGGTCAGTTGGGCGAAGAACACGAGCCCGAGCAGGATGCACGCGACGGTGAGGCCACCAGCCGCCTAGCTAGGCAGAAGCGGCCGACTCGGCGAGGCTCGCGACCAACGCGTACGCGAGGCGATGACGTGGCTGCGCCAAGAGCGTCACGCCGAGCGCGATACCGTACGCGGGCGAGATCCACGCACCATCGCCGAGCACACCGACCGCGGCCATCGCGAGGACGGCGCCGACCACCGCGCTTGCGAGCGCGGCGAGCTTCCAGAGGGCGGGCAGGCGCGTGATGTCGGGCCGGGAGCTCATCGATTCGGGGTCCTCACGACGACGACGGTGGCAGCGTCGGACCGGTGGGTCACCGCGGCGGATGACGGGCTTCAGCAGATGGCGATCAGTCCCGATCTGCTCGCGCGGCTCGCCACGCGCGCCGAACTGCGCTACCGGGCGCGATGGCCGCTACACCCGAGATGACCTTCGCCGAGCTCGAGCTCAACCACGCGCTGCAGGAGGCGGTCGTCGACCTCGGCTTCACGCGCATGACGCCGATCCAATCGGTAGCGCTGCCTCCGCTGCTGGCGGGCCGTGATCTGATCGGCCAGGCACCGACCGGCAGCGGCAAGACGATCGCGTTCGCGCTGCCGCTCTTGCAGCGCATCACACTCAGTGAACGCCGGGTGCAGGCGCTGGTGCTGTGTCCGACGCGCGAGCTGGCGACCCAGGTGATGGCCGAGGTGCGCGCGGCCGGCAAGCGATCGCCAGGGCTGCGGGTCGTGATGTTGATTGGAGGCCAGCCGGGCGGGCTGCAGGCAGCACAGCTGGCCGAAGGCGCGCATGTCGTGATCGGCACGCCGGGCCGAACGCTGGACCACCTGCAACGAGGTCGGCTGGATGTGCGCGCGGTCAGCATGCTGGTCCTCGACGAGGCCGACCGCATGCTCGAGATGGGCTTCGCGGACGAGGTGCAGGCGATCCTCGATGCGCTGCCGACCACGCGCCAGTCGGCGCTGTTCTCGGCGACGTTCCCGGAGGGCCTGAACACGCTGGCCGCGAGCTGGCTGCGCGACCCAGTGAAGGTCGCCATCACGGGCGAGCACAAGGATATCGATGCGTCGATGGTGGTGGTCGAAGACGAGGACAAGGACGCGGCGCTGGACACCCTCTTGCGGGCGCTGCAGCCCGCCGCGGCGCTGGTCTTCCGGAACCTGAAGCGCACCGTCGCCGAGACCGCGAACCTCTTGAAGGCGGCCGGCTATGCGGCCGACGCGCTGCACGGCGACCTCGAGCAACGCGACCGCGACGCGGTGATGGCGCGCTTTCGCAACGGCAGTATCCGGGTGCTTGTCGCGACCGACGTCGCCGCGCGTGGCCTCGATGTGACCGGCCTCGACCTGGTCGTGAATGTCGATATGCCAGCGCATGCCGAAGACTACGTGCACCGCGTCGGTCGCACCGGCCGCGCAGGTCGACCGGGCGTCGCATGGAGCTTCGTCACCGCGAAGCAGTCGCCACGCGTGGCTGAAATCGCTGGTGAGCTGGCGCGCGCACGCCTGCCGGACAGCGACGGTGAGGTGCTCCAGAACACGATGACGACCTTCTGGTTGGGTGCCGGGCGCGCCGACAAGCTGCGTCCGGGCGACCTCCTCGGCGCGTTGACGGGCGACATCGGGATCGCTGGTGCCGCGGTCGGACGCATCGAGATCCACGACCGCTGGACCTTCGTCGCGATCGCGAAGACCGCCGCGCGGGTGGTCGCCGACGGTCTCGCGAAGCACAAGGTCAAGGGGCTGCGGCTGCGCTTCGAACAGCTGTAGTGACTGGCAGAGCTATGGCGGCTTGCATGGCGGCGCCTTGAAGCATAGTCTGCGCGCCGTCTTGCGAGGGTCTGCCGCATTGGGTCGCGTTGCTCTCATGTTGCTGTGCGTCGCGCTGCTCGCCCCTGCCGCGAAGGCCGAGGCGCCAGTCCAACCCGATGTCCAGCCCGACAGCTACGAGACCGAGCGCACCAACCTCGTCATCCAGGCGCTCGGCCTGACCGTCGACCCAGCGCCCGAAGGCAAGCGCATCGGCCGCATCCGCATCGAGAGCCACGACGTCTTTGCCGACGACGAGTTCTGGCCGACCTTCCTCAACGTGTTTCACTGGAAGACCAAGGAGGACGTCGTTGCGCGCGAACTTCTCTTCGCGCCCGGCGAGCCCTGGCGCCAGGCGCGCATCGACGAGTCGACCCGCAAGCTGCGCGACCAGATCATCTTCTCGCTGGTGCGCATCGTGCCCGTGGTGCCCGTCGATCCCGCCGCCGAGCCCGGCACCGTCGACGTGCTGGTCTTCACGCGCGACCTCTGGTCGCTGCGCCTCGAATCGAGCTTCAGCTTCACCGGCGGCCTCATCGATCGCCTGGTGCTGACCCTCATCGAGCGCAACCTGCTCGGCCGCAACATCCAGACATCGCTCTCGTTCGACCTGCAACCCAAGGCATGGAGCTTCGGCGACCGCTTCGTCGATCGGCGCCTCTTCGGCAGCCGCTGGCAGCTCTCGCAGAGCTTCGACCTGGTCGTAGGCCGCGACTCGGGCGTGCTCGAGGGCACGCGCGGCGGCCTCTCGGTGGGGATCCCGCTATGGGATCTGCAGCCGCGCTGGGGCTTCGAAGTCGGCGCCGCCTGGGACAACACGGTGGGTCGCCAGCTCTCGGGCACCAACCTCCTCACCTGGGACTCCGCGCTCACACCCGAGGACGATCTTATCCCGCGCATCTGGGATCAGACGCTGCTCAAGCTCTCGTTTGCCGGCTCGCGCCAACTCGGCAATGACGACCTGATCCACCGCCTCGGCTTCGGCTACACGATCTATTCGGCGCGCTACACCCCGCACGAAGACACCCGCATCGGCCGCTCGAGCCCGCTCTACCAGGCGTTCCAGGACGAGGTGCTGCCGCCCTCACGTGAGCAGCTCTACCCCTATCTGCGCTGGCAGATGTTCACACCGACCTACGTTACGTTCAACGATCTTGCGGCCTTCGGCCTATCCGAGGACGTCCGCGTCGGGCCCTCGCTCGACCTCTTCTTCGCAGCGCCACTCGAGGCATTCGGCAGCGATGACAACGCGCTCAACTGGGAAGCCGCTACCGGGCTGGTGCTGGCGCCAGTCATCGGCAACGATCGTGGTCTCTTCGACCTCTCCTTGGCGCTCAAGGGACGGCTTCAGCAGGGTCAGGTGATAGACCAGGGCTATCGGGTACGCCTGCGAATGGCCTCGCCTCGCTTCAGCCTCGGACGGGTCGTCATTGCCACCGATCTCGAGTCCAAAGTGGATGACACCGCGCGGACGTTGGTGGCTCTGGGCGGCGATAATGGCCTTCGTGGCTACGCTTCGCAGGCCTTTTACGGCTTCGGCGCCGACCGCCTGCGGGCCAACCTCGAGCTACGCACTCCACCCCTGGTCCTCGGATCGGTCCACATCGGGGGAGTTTTGTTCTATGATGTCGGCGGCGTCGGCGAAGGACCGGCGCAGCTCGACATCCACCACGCGCTCGGCCTCGGCCTGCGTATGCTTTTGCCCCAGTTCAATCGCTTCGCCTTCCGCTTCGATCTCGGCTTCCCGCTCGATTCCGACCACGTCACGGTTCTCCTGACGATTGGCTCGACTCAGGCGGTACCGCTCACGACCCTCGAGGACGAGAAGCTCTCCCAATGAGGTGGGCATGACCGACGAACAATACTCTCTCTCCGCTCACACGAGCCATGTCACGACCGTGCGCTTCTCGCAGGACGGCAAGTACCTCGTCTCCGCGGGCATGGACAACGCCGTGAAGCTCTGGTCCGTCGAGGACGAGTTCGAACTCGCGGCGAGCATCGAAGCGCACGACAAGTCCGTCAACGACTTCGCGATCTCGCCCGATTTGGCGACGATCGTGACGGTCGGAACCGACAAGTACGTGCGCTTGTGGACCTTCCCAGGGCTCGAGCCGATCGAGACGCTGCAGGGCCACAAGAACACCGTCGCGGCGGTGCGCTTCTCTCCCGACGGCAAGCTCTTCGCGACGGCGAGCTTCGACACGACGGTCCGCATCTGGGACCGCGCAACGAACGAGTGCCTGCACACCCTGAAGGGGCACAAGCGCAACGTCACGTCGCTCACGTGGGTGAAGGGCAACAGCATGCTCGCGTCGGCCGGTCTCGGCGACGACATCGTGCTGTGGAAGTTGCCGAGCGGCGAAAAGATGGACCTCGTCACCGGCCACAAGTCCGCGGTCACTTTGGGCGGCCTCACGCCCGATGGGCTGCGACTCATCTCGGCCGGCTACGAGGGGCAGATCAAGCTCTGGTCGACCCAGACATGGGACGCCAAGGGCGCCTTCGAGCCGGGCGTCGCGGGGCATCTGTGCCTGGCCGTGGCGCATCACGGCACGATGCTCGCCATCGGCAGTGAGAAGTCGGTCGGGGTCTACTCGCTCGAGACCTTCGAGGCGCTGACCGAGCTGACGATCAAGCCCAAGGGTGTCTATGCGGTGGCGTTCTCGCCCGACACCGAGTGGCTGGTCGCGGCCTCGGCCGACAAGAAGATCCGGGTCTGGGCGGTCGACTCGATCATTTGAGACCCAAGTGCGTCGGGGTATGACCCGCGCTCAATCGTTACCCTGGGCAGCGAAATGCCCACCCAAGGAGCTAGCTATGTTGGCGCAGATCAAACGAATCTTCGACGCGGGTCCGGGTGGTGAAGCCGGCCGCAAGGAAGGCATGAAGTGGGCGGTGGCCGGCATGGCGACGCTGCTCACCGGTCAGAAGACCAGCTCGCTGACGATGTTCGCGCGCGGCGTGGCCCTCCTCGAGCGGTCTTGGCGTGAGCGCAACCCGGACTTCAAGGGCGGCTTCAAGGAGCGCGTCGCGGAGTCGGTGCGCTTCTACGAGGAAAACCATCGCCATTCGACCAATCGCAAGCTGCACCAGATCGGCATCCCGATGATCGTCGGTGGCGCGGCGGGTCTGCTCATCGCACCCGCGTTCCGCCCGGTATGGCTCGCGTCGGCGGGTGCGTTCGCGGTCGGCTGGGGCCTCAACATCGTCGGGCACGCGGGCTTCGAGAAGAACCGCCCGGCGTTCTCGGCCGACCCGCTGTCGTTCATTACGGGTCCCCTCTGGGACGTGAAGCAGACGCTCGAACACGGCACGGGCCCGCTCGCGAAGCTCGCGCGCAAGCTCACCAAGCGCGCGGTTCCGGCCACCTGATGAGGCGGTGGGCGCATCTCGGGTTGCTCGCGCCGCTGCTTTTTGGAGCCTGCGCGAGCGCGAAGATTGCGCCCACTCCGGCACCGGTCGTGGCGCCCGTTGCCAATTCGAAGGCGATCGAGCCGCCCGCGGTGAGTCGCTTTGCCGAGCTCACGCAAGAGCTCGCGGGGCTGCTGCGAACCTCCGGCGCGTGCAGCGGCGTCGCGCGCACGATGACGACCTTCGTGACCACCCATGGCGCGGAACTCAAGACCCTCTATCAGGAACTCGCCGTGTGGGAGCGGGGCACCGCCGAGCATGTCGTCGCGGGGTTCTATCGCAAGCTGATGCCCGCCATCGACGTGCGCATCGACGCCGGCATGCGCTGCAAGGGCGACAAGCCGACCGTCGAGGCGTTCGACCGCTTCTTCCTGGCGGCTGGTCTCGACCTGCGCTAGCGCGAGGTCGCGCGCGAAAATTGCGACGAAAGTTCTTTTGTATTGGGTAGTAACCCGATGTGAGTGCTTGAAAGCGAGCACGTTCTGATATCGTCTCCCGCGGTCGGCGACCCCCCCAGAAAGCGACCCTCAGGAGACGAGATGCAGACCTCATCGACGCGGCCCTTGCTGGTCGTGCTGCTGTTGACGTGGAGCGCGTGCGCGTCGGCGTACAGCGCGCCCTTGGAGCCGAGCGAGCCAACCGGGCCGCTCGCGCCGCGGCCGCACACAGCGGGCGAGCTTCGCGACGCGCTCCAGGTCGGCACGACGATGCGCTTCAAGGTGGAATCGCCCAGTGAGGTCAACGAAGAGCACTGGTTCGTCAGCGCCGCCGATGCGACCGGCTGCATAACGAACAAGGTCTACGACGAGGCCGGCGCGCTGGTCGAAGACCTCGGCGCCGACACCGCGAGCTGGGACGAGCTGCGCGACCACGCGAGCTTCCCGGCGACCATGACCCAGCGCAGCGACTCGCATGTCGAGACGCCCGCGGGCAGCTTCGACACGTGGCTCTATGTCGTCACTGGCCAAGGTCCGGACG
>Ga0209181_10001451_pt1 | contig 41520 bp, 42 predicted proteins | sample MAT05_FD_187208 | JGI IMG/M metagenome (GOLD analysis project Ga0209181, IMG submission 187208) | Freshwater microbial communities from Lake Fryxell liftoff mats and glacier meltwater in Antarctica - MAT-05 (SPAdes) (version 2) | ecosystem: Environmental > Aquatic > Freshwater > Ice > Liftoff... | reverse complement strand
TTACAACGTTATTGCGATAAATTTATCATTAGCTTCACCAGGTGTAAGATACCGAACAATTAAAGTAGTGCTTTATGATTAGTCGACATTAAAGGTCACTTAACATAAATACAATTAATATTAAACGTCCAACGAAAAGATGGTGCACATAAGAAAGAAGAAAACGAATGGGATCAATAGAGAAATTACGATTAAAACATTACTATATAAAACTTCACTAAATGAATTGCTGAATTAAGCTTTTGGTAAAAATTATCAAAAGAAATATAATTATAAAAAATCTTTAGCACGTATGAGTTTCGTCAAAAACTCTTAAGGTTTCGCTTTCACAATGTATTTGATCACTTGAATTATAAACTAAAACTGCCCAAATCATCTTTAATTCATCTTTAGCAAATTCATTTAAATAATTAATTATTTCTGTCGTTTCTTCTAAACAGGAATATATTTCATGTTCTGCTTTAACGCACAAGTTAAACTTGCCATTATCATATAATCCACCAAAGTCAACTGGTGTTAACCAAACTTCTGAAAACTTCTTTTGAGACTTTTTGCTGTATTCGCAAATTACCTCATTGATTTTTTTTATAAGTAATTTTGTATCCACAATTTGAATTTATTTATTGGAGTTAACAAATCTTGTGCATCCCTTTGTGTTTTGCCTGTTAAATATCTGTGACCTTCATTCCAATCTTTTATAATTGACCATGCTGCCTTAAATTCAAGATTACTTCCAATCTCAATTTCAAAAGGGCTAAAAATACCACTTAGTATCATTAATTGCTCCAGATCATGAACCCGGTAAGTTCTTGATATATCATTTTCGTTTTTAAGTAATTTAGCTCTATTGCCAAAATCAAAAAAATTGTCTATCCCAAGTGTTTTGCAAACTTTTGCTTTTAATAAAAGTTCTATGTGATACCCTGCTATATAGTATGCCCCATCAAACCTACCCCCAGCAATTAGACACTCCGCATCCAAAATCTTTTCATCTGCCAACTTAATTATATCTTCAAAACATTTCATTTCTTCTTATTGTTTTATTTATGTCAGATAAGTTCGCAGCTTATATGTTAGCTCATACGGTAATAGGAGATTTTTAAAATATTCCGTTATTTATAGTTAGATGATTTTCTTGTAGGTCTGCCCGTTATTGAGACATTATTATTAGCCCAAAATTATTACAGCATAATTCCTCTCTTCTTATTTTTGCTTTTGTCTTCTCTGCTTACTCTGTGACATCTCGAACAATAATAATGCTTTTATTGGGCCAATAATACTCAATGTAAAAATACCAATTTAATTTATTTTGGCTTCCATTTTTACACAAGCTTATTGCAAAAGCTTGACAGGGGCAGATTTATGGCACATTCATCATTAGGACAAAAAGATGATTCAAAGAAAAACCATTGCATAATCCAAAACATTCGGCACTGTGCAATGGTTTCTATGTAGTTAACAACGCACAGGACAGCTACCAATATTCAATTTACTGGCCGGATAACATACACCAGCGAACTACAGGTTGCTTTATTTTTATACGCATTTATATTAGATTGTAGTCCTTTCAAAACAGCAGCCACTAAATTTCCATGGCCATTTTTATATTCCTCGCTTAGCATCGATATATAAAAGGCATCCAGCCACATTGGTATGGAATCGACCAGTTTTAATCCATGTTGGGCGGTCAATTTATCCACAGCCATGGGCGAAAAATGATACAAATGCCGGGGAACATCATATGCAGCCCAATGCGCTTTGTATTGTTGAGCATCTAGTGACTTATAATTTGGCAACGCTATCAAAGCTACTCCATCTTTCTTTAGCACTCGTTTTATCTGATCCATGTATTCGTGCAACTGGTGTACATGTTCCAGTACATGCCACATGGTAACCACATCAAATTTTTCTGTAGGAAGATCAAATAATTTATCCGGCGTTTCTGCCTGAAGATTATATTTATCCAAGCATATTTTTCTGGCACCTTCATCTGGTTCAAGACCTGTTACCAACCAGCCCGATTGAGCTGCTTTGTGTAGAAAAGCCCCGGTTCCAGTACCGATGTCTAGTAAACGCCCTGCCTGCAAACCTTTTTCCAGGTTATTTTTCATCAGTTTCATTTTCCAGTTAAGCGTATAGTTTCTTGCTAATTTGTACACTTTGTTTACCAAGCCTTTTTCTGTATCCGAATGAGAAATATAAGTATCCGATTTATAGTATGGGCCAATGGCATCCTGGTTAGGTGCATCCTGCGTAAAACGAAGGCTGCATGATTCACATTCCCAAATATCAAATATCTCCTTTGACACGGTGTAATCTTTACATGCCAATACTTTTTGTATGGAAGTGCTGCAGCAGCAAGGACAGATTGTCCGGTTTATATTTGAGCCCATGAGGATTTTATAAGTGGCGGCAAAAATACAGCTTATGGTGTATAAATCGTTTTATGCAAGTTTCCCAAAAATGAATATTGTAAATGAAAAACCTTCGTCTCGTTAAGCAGTGTGTTTAAAAAGAGCGGCCCACTTCAAGTTTATTGTTTTGTATAATTTTCAGCAATCAAAAAGATTCCGCAACATTTTTTTAAACGAATTCTTGCATTTATAAAATTTCTTATATAGATTAGAGTTAATATCAATCCTCCGCTTTAACATACAACGCTTAATTAGTACTTATGAATATTTTTAAATCCGACAGCTCTATTCTGCACCAGATTGCACCCATGACTTTTTTTTACCTCCGTTGCAGTGACTTGAAAAAGATTGATGGAAACCCTTTTTTAGACGCATTTTTATTTGCTGTAATTTCCAGGATCTTCAGCACATTATATTCTGTGATACCATATTCGTGCTTACCGTACATGCAGTTTTATTTATTTCGGATGATTGATGAAGCAAATACAATACCCCCTTAGACTTCAAAAAATTTAACTCAATCAAATTTTTTAAACGAAGGATAATCCCTGCCTTCAATCAATAAACAATCCGGGGATTCACCATAAAAAATAAAAATATGAATGCTTTAAAAAACAGAGTTCAGTTAATTGGCAATTTGGGTAATGAACCCGAAATAAAAAATCTGGAAGATGGTAAGAAATTGGCAAAATTCAGCATTGCCACCAATGAATCGTATCAAAATGCCAATGGCGAAAAAGTAAAAGAAACCACCTGGCATAATCTGGTGGCATGGGGTAAACAGGCGGAATTAGCCGAGAAATATTTGCATAAAGGTACCGAAGTGGTGATTGAGGGCAAACTCATCAACAGAAGTTATAATGATAAAGAGGGGAATAAAAAATACATATCGGAAGTTCAGGTGAATGATATGTTGCTGTTGGGTAGTAAGGAAAAGGTGTCGGATTAATGAAGTTTTCATTCAACCATCATAAACATTGAATATTGTTTGCTGCTGAATAAACATCATTCAATATTCGATGTTCCTTTAACTATAATGATATTTGCTTATTAAATCTCTTCTCATGATTCTTTCAGACTCTTTTCAGTTTGCATCTGACTTTATTAATTATACAAACGCTTCTATCTTTTTAACAGGAAAAGCGGGTACGGGTAAAACAACTTTTTTGAAACACTGCAAAGAAAGCAGCGTGAAGAATACTGCCATTGTTGCACCAACTGGTGTAGCGGCAATGAACGCCGGTGGTACCACCATTCATTCTTTTTTCCAATTACCATTTAATCCATATATCCCGGTCAGCAGAGGTTTTGATACACATGAAGGCGTAAATGATAAAAGCAGTTTGCTTGGCCGCCTTCGCATCAACAACGAACGCCGTGATGTAATGCAAAAACTGGAATTACTGATCATTGATGAAATAAGTATGGTGCGCTGTGACGTGCTGGATTCAATTGATGTTATTTTGCGGCATGTAAGAAGCCAGTATTCCAGACCTTTCGGCGGTGTGCAGGTTTTGCTGATTGGTGATATGTACCAGTTACCACCTGTTGTAAAGGATGATGAGTGGCAGGCCCTTTCTCCTTACTACAAAAGCCAGTATTTCTTTAACAGCCAGGTAATTGAAACCATGCCTCCGGTTTATGTTGAGTTGAATAAAATTTATCGACAGAATGATCCAATGTTTGTAAACGTGTTAAACCAGGTTCGTAACAATGAAATGGATCAGGAAGGTTTTGACTTATTACACAGCCGTTACTTACCGAAATTCAATCCAACAAAAGAAGAGAATTACATTACACTTACCACTCATAATAATAAAGCGGATGCGATCAATTTTAAAGAACTAAATGATTTAAAAGGGTCGCTGCAAAATTTTAACGCATTGGTTGAAGGTGAGTTTTATGAAAAATCTTATCCGGCCGATTTGCAATTAAAACTTAAAGTGGGCGCCCAGGTTATGTTTATAAAAAACGACATGGAAAAAGTTCGCAGATATTTTAATGGAAAAATTGGCATCGTTGAAAAAATTGAAGAAGATACCATTAAAGTATTGTGTAATGGAGATCAGTTGCCCATTGAAGTAAAGAAAGAAAAATGGAGAAACATTCATTATGTGGTTGACAAAACTACCAACCTTGTTGAAGAAAATGAAATCGGCTCCTTTACACAATTTCCACTAAGATTGGCCTGGGCTATCACCATCCATAAAAGCCAGGGACTAACATTTGAAAAAGCCATCATCGATGCTGGTGAAGCCTTTGCGCCGGGACAGGTTTATGTTGCCTTGAGCCGTTGCACCAGTTTAGAAGGGATGGTATTGCATAGCCGCATCAACAATAATAGTTTACACAGCGATAGCCGAATAACAGCTTTTGCAAAAACTCAAAAAACATCGGATGTACAATTAAGTTTACTTCATGAAGCCAAACACCATTTTCAATCGGATGAAATTAAACGGCTGTTTGATTTTTCTACCTTATTACTTGATGGTAAGGCGGTACTTTCTTTTGCTACTATACAGGCACAATCTTTTAATCCCCTAACATTGCCTTCGATAGAACAAATTCATTTAGCGATCACTAATATGGAAATGGTTTCAAGAAAATTTGAACCGCAGCTAATCCAACTGCTGGAACAAGAAGAACTTCCTGAAAAAAATCATGATCTACAAAAAAGATTGATTGCTGCCGCCAATCATTTTATGACAGATCTTGAAAAAATAAAAATCGCCATCAATAACTGTCCTGCCGAAACGGATAGTAAACTTGTTGCAACAGATTTTAATAAATTGTTGCAGGATTTGTTTAACGGTGTTTGTTTACGATTGCACCTGTTGCAAGGGTGTCGAAATGGCTTTATCGTGGATGAATATTTGAGGCATAAACGGAGTTACATCAAACCTTTTTTATCGGCCAATGCTTATGCCGGAAAATCTACACAGGTTAAAACCAATAGTCCACATCCTGATTTATATAAAATGCTTCGCAAAAAAAGAGACAGCATTTGTGATGAAAAAAACATACCGGTTTATCTTGTTGCTGGTAGTAGCACTTTGGAGGAAATGGCCCTTTATCTCCCGCAAACATTGGATGAGTTAAACCAGATCAGTGGCTTTGGACCCGCAAAGACAAAGCAGTATGGCGATGCCTTTATTAGTATTATCAGAGAGTATTGTGAGTTGCATAATTTGCATACCAATATTGAGGCAAAGCCCATAAAAATAAAGCGTTCAAAAAAATCAGCCGATATCAAAACAGATACCAAAACATCCAGTTTTCTTTTATACAAAGAAGGCAAAAGGATTGAGGAAATTGCACTGGAAAGAAATATCACAGCGGCCACCGTTGAAGGACACCTGGCTTATTTCGTTGGCTTAGGTGAAATTGATATCAACACTATTTTATCTGTTGAAAAACAGGATCTGATAAAATCCTCAATAGAAAAATTTGGCCTCTCTTCCACAAAAGACATTAAAGAAAATTTACCGGAAAATATTACTTATGGAGAAATAAGAATAGTAACGGCATCATTAAAAGTGGTGAATTAGTTAATCAAATGCATTCTTTGACGACAATTGAATTTGAAGATTTAGCTTCTGTGGCGGTACTGATCCCTCAATTTAATTGGGACGTTCCGTTCAACTATTCTTTTTCAATTTAACAAGGCATTCTATCGATTTATTTTTGTAAAAAAAAACCAGGGTAGAAACCCCGGTAATTTTTAATCCGTACCCTATGAAAACTATCTTTATTAAATATTTTTTGAAACCCTCATTTGTATGCTTTCGATGATGTAAAAATATATTGCATCAATTGCTTCTAAAACTAGTTTGCATAATTTGTGCCAGTGTACAAGAACCTCTACGGGCTTGTGTTTCATTGGTTTTAGGGCAGTGGATCAATCCAAAATTTGGATATTTTTTCCGGAAGGCGGAAATAAAAAGAGGGGAATTCAATCGTTATATTCGTTACACCTATATTGGTTTAACTGGCTTTTCCGGCAAACGTATTTAATCCTTTAAAAATAGGCATTGGTTTTTTTATTTTGCTGGAAGCTGACTTAAAATATTTGAACGAGATTACATCAACAAAGTTCATCAGGAATAAAAAATAATTAACAAACCAAAATAATTATCGTTCCAGCCTTCCACCATTTCCTCGTATGCCTCATCCGGAATGTTGGTATGGGTTAACTCTGCAGACGTACCCTGTTTGTGAATATGTAACTTAATGGTTACAATTGAGTCATCTTCCTGTTCTCCGAAATACCATTGCTGCACAATTTTCTTTCCTTCTTCAAATGCTATGTTTTTGCCAACAATACTTCCTTCCCATAATGAGAACTCACTACCTGGGTCTGTGCTCATTTCAGCTTCTTCGCCGGTCCAAAGTTGAATGGTTGCGGGTAAGGTTAATGCGAGATAGACTTCTTCCGGAGGTGCCGGTATGATATAATATTTTTTATAATCCTTCATTTGTTACAATATTTTTTTAAAGATAAAGTGGTTTTTACAATCAACAATAAATGATATCTGCTGATGGTATTTAAAAGAACTACCTTGATCTGTTCAACTACTAAAATGATGGACAAATTTGATTTGCTGATTGATAGTTTCCTCAATAATAAAATTGGTGTAGATAAGCGTTTTATGAATGAATCGTTGTCAAAAGGCTTGCAGCAAAATATTATGCATTTACAAAAAGATGGCCTAATGACGGCTGCTGGTATTGGCAATGAAGAAGTGATGGATGCCAAACAAAAAATGAGGGGTGATAAAATTTATTGGATGGACAAAAGTCATTCAAATATATTTGAGCAGGAATTCCTGTCGCATGTAGAAGATTTTATTGAATACCTGAACCGTACATGTTATACTGGCATTAATGGCTATGAATTTCACTATGCTGTGTATGAGGCGGGGAGTGGTTATAAGCGGCACAAAGACCAGTTTAAAAATGACAACAACCGAAAATATTCACTCATTCATTATTTAAATGAGAACTGGGAAGAGGAAAATGGAGGTAATTTACTGATCTATCAAAATGACTCTGTGCAACAAATTCGCCCTGAATCACAAACTGCTGTTTTTTTTAAAAGTGATGAAATGGAACACGAAGTTTCAAAATCCAATCGCTGTAGAATGAGTGTAACTGGATGGTTAAAACGGATATAGATTGATTAATTTATAAACAAGCATCCCAAAGCATTTTCATATAAAGATGTCCTTTTTCTCTGGCAAAATTAATATTTCGATTTGGTATCTCTTCCGGATTTTTATAATGTTCCAACGCCTTGTCTATACTTGCTTCCCGCAATAAATGCAACATTGGATAAACAGACCTGTTAGTAAAGTTTGCTGCATCATTTATTGGTGAATTAGCAAACTGGTAAAGTGGATGAAAACTCGCCAACTGATATATTCCTTCGTAATCATTGTCCTCTAAAAAATCTTCTGCAAGTGCAACCATATCAAGATAATCATCAAAACTTTCGAACGAATTAGGGAAGATCAAAAATGATGTTTCAATATTATTATTTTGATCTAAACGGGTTAACTCATTTAAAAAAGAGTCCGAAGAAAATGTGGTAAATATTCCAGCATCTACCTGATAATGCACAGCCTTCAGCTTTATTACATTGGCTGCAAACGGACAAAAATTACATCCTACTATCACATCGTTGATCCATTTTTTTGTTTGGTCAATTACATTTTCAGATAATTCCATTTTTGTTAATTTTTACCCGTTTTTGAAGCTAACATTTATTATTTCATTCTTAATACAGACAACTTTTTGCATTTTGTAATTAAGGGTACACAAAAAGGGCGTTGCAGTCAATTTTCCTGCAACGCCTTTGTTAACGTTAATTTTTTTAATCAATCTTAAAATCAACCTTTACATCTCCCCACATCAACGAAACTGTACCGGATGGAACAATTGAAAATGTCATTTTTTCTGCAAGTGTTGCTGATTTTGTTGGTGTTGAAACTGTGCGTAAAGCATCCTCTGATTCTTTGTAACCATTTGATCCCCAAAGGTCTGTTTTCTTGTTAAAAATAATAGTCCATTCCTTTTCACCAGGTATCGTGTAAAGACCATATTTACCTGCTGCCAGTTTTTTACCGCCAATAGTTACGTCTTTACTTACTTCGAAGGTGGTCGCTTCATTGGCTCCAGTGCGCCAAACTTCACCAAAAGCTGCAATTTCCTTACCGATGGTTCTTCCTTTTACAGAGGGTTGACTGTAATCAATCGTGATGGTTGTACCTTTTGTTGTAGTTACAGTTGCCTTAGCAGGAGGGCTTGGTCTTTTACTTTTATCTTGTCCACATGCTGTCATTGTAATTAATGATGTTGCTGCAATGGCAAATAAATAAATTGATTTTTTCATTTTTTTTTGATTTCAATTTACAAAAATTGTTCCATTATCTAGTATTAAATTGGATCAGTGGAGAAATCAATGTAGTAATATATTTATGGATTTTATGAACGGTGTGTTTCTTACTGTCTATTATAAAATGACCGGTGTTATATTTAAAATATACTATCTGGTTTTAGGATTTTTTTTTGTGGTATTCAATAAAAAAGCTTCCCTTCGGAAGCTCTTATTGACTGATTCAAGTTTTCGACTGATGTAGTTTTTATAAAAATTATCGTCCAAAGTCATCCTGTACCCTCACAATATCATCTTCATCACTCGGATCGCCTGCATCTGTATGTCTCCATATTTCTGCAACAATTCCCCACCCCTCCAAACCAATAAGGCGATGACGTTCCCCCTGCTTTAATTGAATGATATCTCCTATGTTTAAATGAGTGGTGTCTTTTTCCTCATTAGTATCGCTGGTAATTACACCGGCTGTGCCACCAATCAGTTTCCATATTTCAGCACGGCGATGATGATACTGCCAGCTCAATCTCATTTCCGGGGCAACAATCAGAATTTTAGGACTTAGCTTACCCGTTATCGTTAGTTCATCCTTTGTAAGGTGAGAGAAATACAATGCAATAAATTTATCTGCTTCTGCTTCGTCTAAAACAAAAAATCCACCCCATGGCCGGGTGCTATCTAGTTTATCAACTTTTAAATTTTGCTGATGAAGATACTCTGCAACATTTTCGAAAACCAATTCTTTGGGTGTTTCAGGAGAAAAATGAAGTGACATGTGCTTTTAGATTTTGTTATGGATTGTTATTTTTTGATTGAAAAACGTTTTAAATCTTTAGGTAAGTTTTTAGGGAGAAAAAACTATAATTAATTGATAATCATTATTTTATGTAACTGCTATACTTTTAAAATAAAATAATTCTATTTATCTTGACATCCCGGCGGGTTAATTATTGAAATATCACCTACCCATAAACACCATCAATATTTGAACATCGCTTGGATTAACGCCCGAAATACGGGAAGCCTGGCCAAGTGTACGGGGTTTTATTTTTGTAAATTTTTGTCTTGCTTCGTTACTTAGCGAAACTAATTTATCATATCGGAAATTATCTGGTATGATTAAATCCTCCAGTTGACTCATTTTAGCCACCAATTCTCTTTCCTTGTTGATGTATGTTTCGTACTTGGTTAATATTTCAACCTGTTCAAGCGTTTCTCTTTCAAACTCCTTTAAAGCATCTTTTACTTTTGGTATTGCGTTTACCATTGCATCTAAACCAATATTGGGTCTTAGTAAAAGTTGTAGTGCCTTTTGTTTAAACACCAACGCAGACGATGCGGCAGTTTCCAGCAAAGGATTTACTTCATCTGGTTCAAGGAAAATATTGCTTAATATTTCTCTTGCTCGGCTTACCGAATCTGTTTTCATTATTACCTTATCCATTCTTTCCTGCGATGCCAAACCTAAACGATAGCTAATCTCTGTTAAACGAATATCTGCATTGTCCTGCCGCAGTAAAGTTCTAAATTCTGCCCGGCTGGTAAACATACGGTATGGTTCATCGGTTCCTTTATTGATCAGATCATCAATCAAAACGCCAATATATGCTTCGCTTCTTTTCAGCACAACCGGTTCTAGTTCACGTGCTTTTTGGTGTGCATTTATACCGGCCATTAATCCCTGGCAGGCAGCCTCTTCGTATCCGGTTGTTCCATTGATCTGACCAGCAAAAAACAGGTTATCAATCAGTTTAGTTTCCAGGTTAAACTTTAACTGGGTAGGTGGAAAAAAGTCATATTCAATGGCATATCCTGGTCTAAACATTTTACAGTTTTCAAACCCTGGTACCAATTTGAGTGCTTTAAATTGAACCTCTTCAGGTAGAGATGAAGAAAATCCGTTTACATAAATTTCAATGGTATTGAAACCTTCCGGTTCCACAAACAATTGATGCCGGTCCCTTTCTGCAAACCTGTTTATCTTATCCTCAATACTTGGGCAATAACGTGGACCTGTTCCCTGGATTCTTCCCTGAAACATTGGGCTCTTTTCAAAACCTGTTTTTAAAACTTCGTGTACAGCGCTGTTTGTATAAGTTATCCAGCAACTCCGCTGGTCTTTTGGCGCAAGCTTTGGTAAATCCAGATAACTAAATCCTATAATATCCTCATCTCCTTTTTGCTCCTCCATCTTTGAGTAGTCGAGGCTTCTACCATCTAATCTTGCTGGCGTGCCCGTTTTTAAACGATCGCTTTCAAAACCAAGTGAAACCAATTGCTCGGTTATACCGGTTGCTGCTTTCTCTGCCATTCTACCACCACCCAATTGTTTTTCTCCTATATGAATGATACCATTTAAAAAGGTGCCGTTTGTTAAAACAACTGACTTGGCTTTTACTTCATGTCCAAGACCCGTTTTAACACCCACTACCCTTCCGTCCTTTACTATTAACTCACCAACCATATCCTGGTAAAAATCTACATTCGGTGTATTTTCCAGCATCTCTCTCCACTTAGCAGCGAAAAGCATGCGATCGCTTTGTGCCCTAGGACTCCACATCGCAGGGCCTTTCGACCTGTTCAACATTCTAAACTGGATCATACTTTGGTCGGTTACAATTCCGCTGTATCCTCCCATTGCATCAATCTCTCTTACAATCTGTCCTTTGGCAATACCGCCCATTGCAGGGTTACAACTCATTTGAGCAATGGTTTGCATATTCATGGTTATGAGTAGTACTTTACTACCCATATTTGCGGCGGCGGCGGCGGCCTCACATCCTGCGTGACCGGCACCTACTACTATTATATCGTATTGTGGAAACATGTATCCTGCAAAGTTAAAGTAACTGTATAGTAATAGCGGAAGGGCTATTAGCCAAATTTTTTAAGTATTTCTCTTTCCAATAAAATATCTTCCAGGCTGGTGCCTGTGTTTAAAGTATTGAATTCTTCTTTATCAAGGGTTAAGATTATCTCAAGATTATTTTTATTTTGAATGATATAATTCTCTATTTCTGTTCCACTAATAACATTGGACTTTTCTATTTGATCAATCTTATCAATCATTTTTAAGCAGACTGAATAACCTGTTTCACTAAAAAGTTGTTTAAAATAAGGCTTCACGGCAATTAGTTCAATTTTATTGCCTGGTGTTTTACCGGATTCAATATTCTGCACCCTAATATTGATAAAATTCCAGCAGAGCAAGATATCTTCTTCAATAGTAAAATCAAAGTAGCCTACAGGTACAATGTGGTCGAATTGCCAGGATGTACCAAAATTATCCCAATTGAGTTCTCCGGTAAATTGCAATTCAATCCATTTTCTAAATTCATCAATGCTTAAACCAAAGTAAATAGCATAGGAAGGACTTAAGTTTTTCTCCAATACATAACGCCTTAGTGTAACCTGCCACTTCCTTTTCTCCCGAAACTTTAATACATTATCAGTTATTTCAGTTTTCGGCGTCCATTTTTTCCTTTCCATACTGTAAAAATAAAATTGTTTCAATAAGAAACTGTTACTCGTGAAACATTATTCAAATAAATTTTCTAAAATTTTAACGGTTAAAGATTGTAAAATCATTCTAAACCCCAATTAATAACTTCATAAAAATAATGTTTCAATAAGAAACTGTTACCCGTGGAACATCAACCAAAATATAACTGAAGATATTTATCCTCAGCATCCGTCATCTTGCGTTTATCTGATGGTTTCTTATCCTTATACCCGCAAAGGTGTAATGCCCCGTGAAAGATAACTCTGTGCAGCTCATTATTAATGGATGTACCAATTGATATTGCATTTTCCTTAACCCTGTCTGTACTAATATAAATCTCACCTTCAACTGGTTCAGATGCTCCTGAGAGACAAAATGTAATAATATCCGTATAATCGTCATGTTGTAAAAACTCCCTGTTGATGGATAATAAATACTGGTCCGAACAAAAAACATAACTCAATGACGAAAATAACATACGTTCTTCCTTAAATAGCTGATTGATAAATAACTTGAGACGCCTCCTTTCTGAAAGTTTTATTAGTGACGCATTGAAAAAAAATTGAACTGCCATAACTTATTTTAAAGGTTCTAAATTATCAAACAATTCTGATTGATACCTTTGCATCAACTAAAATAAGTAGAATGGAAAGGCGACTTTCAGATATTAAAGTAGGTAAAACGGTCATTATTAAACATTTTGAAAAGGATGACATATTTCTAAAGCTAATGGAAATGGGTTGTGTACCCGGCGAAACGCTTATTATTGACCATGTAGCTCCTTTGGGAGATCCAATTTCTATATTAGTAGCGGGATATCATCTGAGTTTAAGATTAAATGAAGCTGAAAATATATGGGTTGAAGAAATTGATACCATCTTATTGAAGAAATTATAATATCCTATTATGAAAATTGGTTTGTACTTCGGATCCTTTAATCCCATTCATGTTGGACACTTAATTATAGCGACCCACGTGATAAATACTACAGATCTGCAACAAGTATGGTTAGTGGTTTCACCTCATAATCCATTAAAACCTTCCGCATCATTACTAAATGAATATCATCGGTTTCACCTTGTTCAATCTGCATTGGAAGGAGAATCAAAATTAAAAGCTTCAAATATTGAATTCCAGCTACCCAAGCCATCTTACACAGTTGATACAATATCTTATTTGAAGGAAAAATATCCTCAGCATGAATTTGCAATTATAATGGGCAGTGATAGCTTTTGTAACTTACCAAAATGGAAGAACTATGATGTTATCGTTAAAAACAACCCACTATATATATATGAACGCCAGGGATTCAAAATAGTTAATAACCTAAATGCCAATATTTATACATTAAACGCACCGCTCTTACAAATATCCTCAACCCAAATAAGAGAATTGATTAAACAAAAAAAGTCTATCCGCTACATGGTTCCAGATATTGTGAAGGAAGAAATAGAACAAAATGGATACTACAAATAAAACAAACCGGCTTAAAAAATCAAACCTAGTAATAGACAAATCAAAACAATCACCGGAGCAGGTATCTTGGTAAAGCGCAGTAAAAATATAGTTCCACCTATTACGCTGAAGTTAAACAGACTGACCATATTTAAATGTAAAATGGAAATATCCTTTAATAGATAAAGTGTTGCTGCCCACATGAGCCCAACAACTACAGCGTTTATTCCTTCAAGTGCTCGGTAGACTACCACAAATTTTTTAAAATACTGCCACACAGGAAAAAAGAAAAGAATCAACAGCAGACTAGGAAGAAAAATAGCAATAGAACCGATAATACACCCTAATAGCTGGAATAACTTACCATCGCTCTTTAATGCTATACCTCCTGTATAAGAAGCAATAGAGAAAACAGGTCCTGGTATTGCCCTAACTATTCCGGCACCAGTTAGTATTTCGCTTCTATCTATTCTGATTATATTTTGTTTTTTATCAATAAATTTTGGTGCCCTCGGACGGGCCACATACTGGTCCAACATTAGGGGTATTAACACATCTCCGCCACCAAAAACAAAACTTCCAAACCTATAAAAGTTCTCAAATAGATTGTATGCCTTCCGATGGGGCCAATCCTGCTTACGGGCAGTTTCACTAACTAAACCCGCAACTAAAAAAACACCAACAAATAACCAAATATTTCTCCACCTAATTTGTTTGGGTTTGACCTTTTCTTTTTCCGGAATACGCCTATTGCTAAAATTGGTTGCAATACCACCCAGTACTAACATCAATGGAAAGACCCACGGTGTTTTAAAAAAAAAATAAGTTACTGTCATAGCAACCAGCATTATAACCTGCGTAATGGGATTCATCACAGCAATTTTAAAAGCCTTAATACCTGCATAAGCTAAAAATCCAATCGCCATTGGCTGAATAAACTGAAATATACTGGTGCTTAAATTAGCTGAACCAATTTCATTAACTAAAAAAGACAGCGCTCCCATAAGAAAACAAGCCGGAAAAATCCAAATAAGCAATGTTAATACAGCCAAAGTAACACCTCCCCTTTTATACCCAATTAAAGTAAGAACTTGTGTACTTGAAGCTCCAGGAAGCATCTGGCAAAATGAAACATAATCCATTAACTCCTCTTTGGTAAGGTCCCTTCTTTTATCAACAAAGGTTTTCATAACCATCCCTAGATGTCCTTGCGGTCCACCAAAAGCAGTAACACTATGTATTAAAATTGCCTTTAAGAATGATATGTGCCGGATTAAAATCAAATAATTAAAATCCTAAACTTAGCAATATTGTACTTCATCGTTAAATGTAAAATCATTAGAAAAATATAAACTAAGCTGATCTATTTTTTCAAGCCAATTTCTCTTAGCCTTTCATCAAGATACTCCCCTGCGGTAACATCAGGGTAAAGTTTCTTATGCTTTGTATCGATGCATACATCCAGGCATTGTAGACTCATTTCTGATTTTGGATGAAGAAAGAAAGGGATCGAAAAACGCGACGTATGCCACAATTCTCTTTCGGGATTAACCACTCTATGTGTTGTACTTCTTAATTTATTGTTCGTTAACCTTTGTAACATATCTCCAACATTCACAACAATTTGATCAGGCAAAGATGTGACTGGTATCCACTCATTCTGACGGGAAAGTATTTGTAATCCATCAGCAGAAGCCCCCACCAACAATGTTATTAAATTTATATCCTCGTGCTGCTCTGCACGAATGGCGCTTGTTGGTTCAAATGTAATTGGGGGATAATGAATGGCTCTTAAAATAGAATTTCCATTAAATATATAGTCGTCAAAATAATGTTCATCTAACTTTAAATAAATAGCAATCGCTTGCAAAATAGCTGTGCCAGATTCTTCAAAAGCACGGTAAGCAGCGGAAAGAGTCTGATTAAAAAAAGGAATCTCCCACACACTAACATTTGGTGGATATTCATCTTCCTTGAAACTATCACGAGGGATTTGACCATATTGGAAAAACTCCTTCAAGTCAGGTGCTTCGCTACCTTTTGCATGTTCTTTACCAAAACTTGTATACCCTCTTTGCCCTGCCAATTCAGCGATTTCATAGTCCTCCTTTTTTTCCAGTGGCAGCGAAAAAAACTCCTGTACGTACTTATATAAATCTTCAATCAAAGTATTTGAAATACCATGATTTTTTACTGCTACAAATCCAACCTCTTCATAAGCAGACCCAAGCTTCTTAATAAATTCATTTTTTTTACCAGAGTCCTCACTTAAGAAGTCTGCAAGATCTACTGAAGGAATAGCCATAAATTCAAACGTTTTAAAAAGAAAGAAAATAATATTTACTAAAAATTTTAGCAATTAATCAATTCCCAAAAAATATGTTACACTACAAATTGTACTGACGGCTAATTTCTAACATACGATCAATTGGCTTCCTGGCCAATAATCGTAAATTTTCGTCCATTGTAATTTCTGGTAACTCATATTCCATGCATAGATATAACTTTTCAAGCGTATTCAGTTTCATATGAGGACAATCGTTACAGGCACAACTATTATTAGGAGGCGCCGGAATAAAAACCTTTTCAGGACTCTCCTTTTGCATCTGGTGTAATATGCCCGTCTCTGTAGCTACTATAAACTCCGTACTGCTACTTTGTTGAGAAAACTTTAATAACCCCGTAGTACTTCCAATATAGTCTGCTATGGCCAATACAGGCGCCTCACACTCAGGATGAGCTATCACAAGAGCATTTGGATGACGAATCTTTAACCTGGTAATTTTTTCAAGACTAAAAATTTCATGCACCATACAGGCACCATTCCATAGCAACATATTTCGGTCCGTCTTCTTATTAAGATAAGCACCGAGGTTTCTATCCGGAGCAAATATAATTTTTTGGTCTTTTGGTAAACTTTCAATGATCTTTTCCGCATTACTACTGGTACAAATGATATCACTCAGAGCTTTGATGCCAGCCGAACAATTGATATAAGTGATAACCAAATGATCCGGGTATTTATCTTTAAACAATTTAAACAAAGCCGGCGGTGCACTATCACTTAATGAGCAGCCAGCATTTAAATCTGGTAATAGCACCTTTTTCTGTGGGTTTAGAATCTTAGCTGTTTCCGCCATAAAATGAACACCAGCAAAAACAATAATATCAGCAGTTGTTTTCTCAGCATGTTGCGCAAGTCCAAACTATCACCAATAAAATCGGCCACATCCTGTATGTCGGGCTCCTGGTAGTAATGGGCCAAAATAATAGCATTCTTTTTCTTCTTCAATTTTTCAATTTCCGAAAATAAATCCAGGCTCACATCAATATCAAGATCAAGAAATCCTGTGGTTTCGATTTTTGATTTTGCAATGTTAATATCTATCATAATATGTATTAATAATTTTTTTTATTTAAGTAAAGCTACTATTACTAGGGCTGTGGATATGTGGAAACATTTTTTTTAAAACTTTTGTAAAATTGAAAAATCGCTCTTATCCACCGTCATCCACATTTAATTAACATACTGTATTGTAATTATGTCTGCCGCTGTTCCTGTGCTGGCAAACATTCTGTAATTCTACTAATTTTATTTTGCACTATCGTTAATAAAAAAACAGGTTGATAACAATTTAATAATATTGAAACTTATCTATGTTAACCTGCTACCTGATAACTTTTGGACTACTAACATTTTGGTGCTCCAGCATACATACAATAAATAGTTTTGCTCCAAATTTCCTCTAAAGGCTGTTCTTAATATCCAGCTTACCAACACAAAACAGCGGTTATTAACAATCGAATGTTGATAGCATAGTAAAATACAACAGCAGCCTCTATTGTATGTAAAATTACTGTTTGCATCTTTCAATATTTGCACTCTCTTGAAAATATTTTAATCTAAGTATTTAAATATAAGAGAAGAATTTGCACAAATACATATAGAATACAATACACTTACATATAGATCACATTAAATCATAGAAATCCGTATAAATATAAATTATAATAGAGCGGTTCTATAAATGGGTGGGGGATGTTTTAAAAGCCTTATATAACTGAATTATAGCAGTTGTAGCCGCAGTAATTTTAGCTATTCATATCTTATTTTACACTATTTTTGCCGTCCATTTTAATTAAAGTAAACATGCAGATCATTCAGAACATTCGTGAAAAAGGTGCGGCCATTGTAATTGGTGTAATTGCACTTAGTTTAATAGGTTTTATATTGATGGACGCAAAACCAGGAAGCAATGGTGGAATTTTTGGTGGTAATCCGTCATCCAGTATTGGTGAAATTAATGGTGAGTCAATTGAATACAATGAGTTTAATGCTAAAGTAAAACAGGCAGAGGAACAATATGGTGGCCAGATCAGTGGTACACAAATATATGAAGTGCGTCAATCTGTTTGGGATCAACTAGTAGCTGAAAAGGTTTTAGTGAAAGAGTTTGAAAAGTTAGGACTAAGTTTTTCTCCAAAGGAAATGAGCAGCATTATGTTTAGCAACGATGCACCTTATGCTCTGAAGCAGGCTTTTACAGATAAAGCAACCGGTCAGTATGATATAGCTAAAGTTCAGGAATGGTGGGCCACTGCAAAAAAATCAAAGGATGTACAAAGAGATGCTATTGAAAATCAAATTGTAGAGCCAATGAAATTGCAGGCGATGTATAATAAATATAACAGCCTGTTGGCGGCAAGTGCTTATTATCCTTCCTGGATGCAGCAAAAGGATATTGCAGAAAGTAAAGCTTTTGCAAATATTTCTTACGTAGCTGTTCCATATAATGTAATTAGTGATAGCACCGTAAAAGTGAGCGATGATGAAATAATGGATTATATGAATAAGCATAAAGCTATTTATAAACAAGATGGTGGCAGGTATATTTCTTACGTAACATTCAGCGCCAATCCTTCTGCATCAGATACGTTAAAATCTTTGGAGGCAGTAGAAGCGTTAAAAGCACCTTTTTCGGCAGACACAAATGCAAAAGCTTTTGTAGCAAGAAATATGAGTTCCATAAATTATTACGATGGGTACACGCTTCGATCCAAATTAGCGATGGCTCAAAAAGATTCGATAGCAGCTTTATCTACCGCAAGTGTATTCGGACCATACCTTGATGGAGGAAATTTTGTTTTAGCAAAAATGATTTCAGTTCGCCAGTTACCAGACAGCGTAAAGACAAGACACATTTTGGTAAGCACGAATGATCCCCAATCAGGTCAACCGTTGCTGGAAGATAGCATTGCTAAAAAAAGAATAGACAGTATTGCTGCAGCAATTAATGGTGGAGCAGATTTCAATGCAATGGTTTTACAATATAGTGATGACAGAGGAAGTAAGGATAAAGGTGGAGAATATGATTACACTTCTACTCAGTTTGGTAGCTTAGCCAAAGAATTTGCAGAAACCATTTTTTATGGTAACACAGGAGATAAAAAAGTAGTACACACAACCTTCGGATGGCATTATATAGAAGTATTGAACCAAAAGAATTTTGAACCCGCTTACAAAGTTGCATACCTGGCGAAGCAAATTTTAGCTTCAGACGAAACAATTAATTTAGCAAGTTCGAATGCAACCAAAATTTCCGGCGAAGCCAGAGATGCAAAAGCAATAGAAACTTATATAACCAAAAATGGTATCCAAAAAATGGATGTACCGGATATGATAAAGTCAAACGATTATAGATTGGGTGGCTTGCAAGATGCTAGACAACTAGTTAAATGGGCCTTTGATGCGAAGCAAGGTGAAGTAAGTGAACCATTTAATATTGAAGACCAATTTGTAGTGGCGGTAGTAAATAGGATTCAGCCGGAAGGGTTGCCTGATGCAAAATCAGCCAGACCGATGGTGGAACTAACTGTTCGTAATTTGAAAAAAGCAGAACTTATCACTAAAAAGTTAGCAACAACATCAACTCTTGAAACTGCAGCTACTGCATACAATGTTCAAGTAGGTTCCGTAGGTGCTGATTCTACATTAACTTTTAGCTCGCAAATAATTAATGGAGTTGGGAATGAACCAAAAATAATTGGAGCTGCTTTCAATAAAGCATATCAGGCAAAAGTATCCGAACCAATAACAGGAACAAATGGAGTTTATGTTATAAAAGTAAACAGCATAGGAAACCTCCCGCCAGATAGCCCTGAACTACTTGCTCAACAAGCTAGCCAACGCACCAAAGGTTTATTGCAACAAATGTCTGGTTGGTTTGAATCATTGAAGAAAACTGCTGACATTAAAGACAAGCGGAGCAAGCAATTTTAATAAAAAGACGCTCTTAAATATTTTCAGCCGGATCAATAAAATGATCCGGTTTTTTATTTATTAAAATTGACCAAAGCGTGCGTTGTAAAAATGTTTAACCAAACAGCTTATCAACCCGCCTGATTAAGCATTAAGCAAATGAGTTAAATTCCATTTATCGAAAAGCCTTCAATCAAACGGTGTTCATTTATTCTTAATTTTGTAAGCATGGCAGAGGTAATAATAAATAAAGTAAGCGAAAGCGCATTGATCACTTTAAACCTGGAGGAATATTATCCAAAAGAAGAAATAATTTTATTCGATATAAAGGATCATCTTTTTATGGGCCTTATTTTAAAGGAGAAAGATTTTAGGGAAGTACTCCAAAACCTTGATCTTGATCTTTATAAAAATAAAACCGTAGCAGTAACATGTAGTGCGGACGCAGTAATACCAATCTGGGCTTACATGCTGGTGGCAGGCTATTTACAACCGGTGGCAAAGGAAATTATGTTTGGTACTGAAGATGAATTGAAAAAGCAATTGTTGATAAATAATATTACTAAAATAAACCTGGATGAATTCGTTGATAAAAGAATAGTTATTAAAGGATGTGGAGAATTACCCGTTGGTGAAGCCGCTTATTTACTCGCAACTAAATTATTGAGACCTGTTGCAAAAAGCATTATGTATGGCGAACCATGCAGCACGGTGCCAATTTTTAAAAGAAAATAGAAAGCAGCATTAGATTTTATAAAAGCCAACCATAATAAATTGTAAACCCACATTGAAAAAAGAATGACTGATGCTGTATTAAAGGGTTTTGCAATTAGTTTACTGCTGATCTTCTCAGTAGGACCAATCGTGTTTACAATCATTAAACAAAGCATCAACAATGGGCGTGCCGGTGGTTTTAGTTTTGTAGCGGGTGTTTGGTTAAGTGATCTTTTAATGGTTTTGTTAAGTAATGTTTTTTCAGAATTGGTTACGCAACTGCTGCACTTTAAAATGACCATCGGTATTACCGGAAGCCTGTTGTTGATAGGAATGGGTATTTATTATCTGTTCTTCAAAATAATTAAAATGCGCAGTGCAGAATTGGATGCCATCAGAATTTCAGCGGGCACACACGCTAAGTTAGCGTTATCAGGATTTTTAATCAATACGCTGAATCCCGCTGTTATTGCATTTTGGTTAACAACAGCCACTACCCTTGCCATATCAAATACTGTAAACGAACGGATCCTTATTTTTTCAACCTGTATTCTTATAAACTTTGCTGCTGATGTTGCAAAAGTAATGCTCGCAGGAAAACTCAGTAAAAAACTCACGCACAAAAACATTGTACTAATCAATAAGATTTCAGGATCCATTTTATTAATATTTGGTTCCGTACTTTTATTGGGAATAATCTATTCCGCTACAAAAATGTAACAAGTGGTTTGTTTAATTTACCTTTCAAGTCTATATTACCCATCATGACCCGTATAATTATATTTCTATTATTACTGATAGCAAATCAAACATTTGCCCAATCATCCGATGTAATTTTATTGAAACGACACAAGAAGACAGTCAAAAGATATTTTTCAGGAACAGATATTGATCTTACCACAAATACGGGTGTTTATCTAAGTGCGCAAATAGTAAAAATAAAGAACGATTCTCTTTTTCTAAGACAATTTGATATCCGGCAGATCCCCACTCAATTGGGGGTATTTATATTGGATACCGTAGCAACTTATTATTATAAATACCACTACAACCAGGTAAAAGCCATCGGCAAAACCGGGAGGCGGTTTAATTTATCCGGTAGTGGAGCCAGTCTGTTAGGCGGAGGTATATTACTCTCCATAGCAAGCGGCATCGTTTTTCTGGTAGACAGAGACAAGTTTAGCCCTGCATTATTGATTGCTTCTGCATCTTTAGCAACCGTTGGATACGTAATGTCTAAAACCGGAGGCAAAGGAATGGTTATCGGAAAAAAATATTCGCTTGTTTATTTGGGTATTTCCGATAATAAAAAATTGTAAGTATATATTGCATACTCAATAACCAGTATTACTATGCAAAAGGCCTGGCGCATCTTCAAAAGGGTTTTTCTCTTCCTTTTAATTTTCCAGTTTATTTATATCTTTTTTTGTAAGTGGATCAATCCTCCGGTTACAATTACCCAATTGGTAAGTTTTGTAAAAGGATATGGCTTAAAAAGAGATTATGTTAGGTATGATCAAATGAGTCCCAATATAAAACTGGCAGTAATGGCCAGCGAAGACCAACTGTTTCCCGAGCATGATGGTTTTGATATGAAAGCGATTGAGAAAGCAATCAAGTACAACGAAAAACATCCCAATAGAACAAGAGGCGCCAGTACCATTAGCCAGCAGGTAGCCAAAAATGTATTTTTATGGCAGGGCGGTGGTTTTTTTAGAAAAGGTCTGGAAGTATATTTTACGTTTATGATTGAGAAGATCTGGAGCAAGCAAAGGATTTTAGAAATGTATTTAAATATAGCAGAAACAGGGAAAGGCATATTTGGCGTGCAGGCCGCATCAAAAGCATATTTTAATAAAGATGCCAAAAATCTTACAGCAAGCGAAGCGGCCAAAATTGCGGCCAGTTTGCCCAATCCAAAAATGTACACCGTAAAGCCTATCAGTAGAAAAGTACAGAATCGTTATGATGATATCATGCGCCAAATGAATAATCTACAGGGCGATGCCGACATTAAAGCCTTGATTAAATAAATCAATCTCCATCTATTGCGAATTTTTTTCGAAATTTGCAGAATGAATTTCAGAAACTTCAAAATGATTGGCTATGTCATCTACGGACGTGGCTCCTTCAACCAATTAGACGAAATATTACAACCCAACCGTAAAGGTGATGCGCCAATGATTTTTTTGGTGGATCATTTTTTTGAAGGAAAAGAGCTTGCTAAAAGAGTTCCGGCAAAAGGAAAAGACAAAGTGATATTTGTAGATGTAACCTACGAACCAAAGACCACTTATGTTGATAGTATAGCCAACCAGTTGAAGGAAGAGTTTGGAACGGTGAGCGGTATCATTGGCATTGGTGGCGGATCTGCAATGGATCTGGCAAAAGCTGTTTCCCTGATGATGAACAATCCGGGTAGTAGCGCCGATTACCAGGGATGGGATCTTGTAAAAAAAGCCGGCGTTTATAAAGTGGGAATACCAACATTGAGTGGTACCGGCGCAGAAGTAAGTCGTACTACCGTGTTAACTGGTCCAACAAAAAAGCTAGGTATGAATTCTGATTTCACACCTTTTGATCAGATAGTGCTCGATCCGGAATTAACCGCCAATGCTCCGGCCAATCAACGTTTTTATACCGGCATGGATTGTTATATTCATTGCATTGAAAGTTTGAATGGAACGTATCTAAATGAGTTTAGTAAAAGTTATGGCGATAAAGCATTGCAACTCTGCAGAGACGTGTATGTAAACAAAGATGGTTGGGATGAAGTGAGCGATGATAAATTAATGATGGCATCGTATGCCGGCGGAATGAGCATAGCTTATTCACAGGTAGGGGTAGCCCATGCTGTAAGTTATGGCCTTAGTTATTTATTGGGAACCAAACATGGCATTGGCAACTGTATAGTATTTGATCATCTCGAAGAGTTTTATCCCGAAGGCGTAAAGGAATTTAAATATATGGTTGAAAAAAACCAGATTGATATTCCAAAAAATATTTGTGCTAACTTAAGCGATGAGGAGTTTGATAAAATGATAGATGTTTCAATGGGCATGAAACCTTTATGGGAAAATGCATTGGGCAAAGATTGGGAAAAGCAAATGAACCGGGAACGCCTGCGGAAATTATATGAGCGTTTGTAGTATAAAAATGTAGCCTAATTCATAAACCGGTACATTGTTACCGGTTTTCTTTTGATTGGAATTACCAGATATAGGGAATCATTTTCTTTACATTCTTCTGATAATTTTTATAAACATCGCCATACAGTTTTACCAGCTTTCTTTCTTCGTATATAATACCAATAGCCAGGTAAACCCACATCAAAAACATCAGCATCAAATTTTTAAAATAGGGCTGCCACAAAAAATACCCCATCACAAAAAGCATTGTGCCACTATATAAAGGATGGCGCACGTATCGATTCATACCTGCAATAATCAAGGCATAATTTTTTTCTTCTGTGATGCCAACAAAACTTTTCCAGTCGTAATTTCTGATAGCAATAATCATAATCACAAGTCCGGCCAGCAACAAGCAAAAAGCAATGCTACTGGTAACGAAACCCGTATTAAATAAAATGGTTGAAGGAATAATAAACTGAAAATAAAACAGCAATAAGATACCCATTAATCCAATAATGTTGTAACCAATCCGGTAAGTACGGGGAGATGTAATAGCCAATTTTTCACCGAAAAAAGCCTTTACAGATGTGGCCGCCAGTAAACTGTGTAAATAAAAATAGAGTAACCAGGCCAAAAGCAAAATCACTTCGTTCATAAAAAAATCCTTTGATAGTTTGTCATTAAAGATAACGGTATTAGATAGCCTTTACCAGTTTAATATTTACCAGCAATGTGGAAAAAATATCATCAAATAACAAAACCCTACCTTTGCCACCTACACCACTCAAAAAATACGGCAGGTTGTAAGCCGATGTGGTAAAAAATTTCCCCGCTGATTCAGAAAATGCAACGTCTTTGCCAGCCTTTAAAAAAAATTAAACCATTCAATGGCATTTAAAAATTTAGAATTAATTGAACCGATCCTTAAAGCATTGGCTGATGAAGGATACACTACACCCACGCCTATACAGCAGCAATCCATTCCGCTGGTACTGGAAAGAAGGGATTTATTGGGATGTGCCCAAACGGGAACCGGTAAAACAGCCGCTTTTGCTATTCCTATTTTACAAATTTTACACGAAGAAAAGGAACAGGAACGTGGCCGCAAACAAATAAAAGCATTGATCCTTACCCCAACCCGTGAGTTGGCCATACAGATTGATGAAAGTTTTGCTGCCTATGGAAAATACACCGGCCTTACGCACATGGTAATTTTTGGTGGAGTATCACAGTTTCACCAAACCAACCAATTAAAAAACGGAGTTGATATTTTGGTAGCAACTCCCGGCAGGTTATTGGATTTGATGAGTCAGGGTTTTATTGGCTTACAACATCTAAAAATATTTGTACTGGATGAAGCCGACCGTATGTTGGACATGGGTTTTATACACGATGTAAAAAGAGTGATCATAAAATTACCGGCCAAAAGACAAACATTGTTTTTTTCTGCAACGATGCCGCCGGAAATTCAAACCCTTGCAAACGTTTTATTAACCAATCCTTCAAAAGTAGCGGTAACACCAGTTTCTTCTACCGTAGATGCTATTGAACAAAGCTTATTTTTTGTAGATAAAAACAACAAGCCAGGATTGCTTTTATACCTGTTAAAAAATGAAAAAATTGTAACGGCACTGGTCTTTACAAGAACTAAACATGGTGCAGATAAAGTGGTAAAAATTTTACACAAAGAAAATATTACAGCAGCGGCCATTCACGGTAACAAATCGCAAAATGCCCGCCAGCATGCGCTAAGCAGTTTTAAGAATGGCAGCCTAAGAGTGCTGGTAGCAACCGATATTGCTGCAAGGGGTATTGATATTGATGAATTGACCCACGTAATAAATTTTGAACTACCGAATGTTCCGGAAACCTACGTTCACCGCATTGGCCGTACCGGAAGAGCTGGTAACACAGGTATAGCATTGTCTTTTTGCGACCACGAAGAAAGAACAGAATTAAAAGATATTCAAAAACTGATTGGGAAAAATATTCCTATTGTAGATAGTCACCCTTATCCATTGAGTGCAGCATCATTTACACCTCAGATATCCGGGCCAAAAGCGCCGGGATTCAAACAACAACAACAAAATAAATTCCATTCTTCCGATAGAGGTGGTAGGAGAGGATACGGAACACAACGCACAGGAAATAAATAACAGTTTGAATCAACCACAGAAAGCGGAAATTGAGGGAAATAAAATAACACCCTTCTATTTTTGTCGCTTTTTGTGGCTGTTTTATATTAATCTTACCGAAAAGATATTATCAGACATCAGGCAACCCGATACCGCAGAAATACCCACCAGCCACATATTTTAATTCAATAATTGTTTATACTTTACCGGTCTAAAATATTTAAAATATGAAACATTCCTTTTTGAAATTTGCCAGTGTATTTTTTATTGCACTAATTACAGTGCTTTCATCCTGTACCAATGCGCCAGAAAAAACGGAAACAGCCGCTGCTGCTTCAACATTTAGTCTTGATTCTGCAAAGGCATCTATTGCAGCAAGTAATAAACAGTATGGTGAATGCTTTGCGACAGGTGATTCTGTAAAATTTGTAAACAGCTATACCAGTGATGCCTGTATTTATGTAACCAATGCGCCTAAAATGTGCGGACCACAGGCGATCACCGCATTTTTTAATGGTGCTTATTCGATGGGGATTCGCAGTTTAAAATTAACAACTGAAGAACTAAGCGGATCAAAAGAAGCGGTTGTAGAAACAGGTACTTATGAGCTCTTTGTAGACAAAGGTGTGTCGATTGATAAAGGTAAATTTATAGTGATCTGGAAAGAAGAAAATGGGCAATGGAAAATGCACCGCGATATTTGGAATACCGATTCGCCAGCACCGCCGGCTAAAAAGTAAGATTTTTCTAATGGAGATAACCGAAGTATTTAACTTCGGTTTTTTTATGACCTTACGTGAACAAAAGCCAGGCTGAAGTTTACATTACTTAACAAATCTCATTATGCAAACCCGTAAATATTTTAATTATTTATTGAACCCGTTGGAATTACTGCGTACCAAAAAAATATTGCGTGTAAATCCTACGGTGGTTGCTCCAAGAAAGGAGCCGGAATCAACAAAGCTATTTGTATTCGATTATGATCAGCAGCACATTGAAGTAAAGGAATTAACTGATATTTCAGCGAGCTTCGATTATATTGAAACACCCAGTACCACCTGGCTAAACGTAGATGGTTTGCGCAAAACAGATGTGGAGAAAATTTGTGAGGAATATGGAATACACTACCTGATTACCGAGGATATTTTAAGTATGGGCCACCGCCCTAAAATGGACGAAATAAACGGCTTGCTTTTTTGCCTGCTCAATATGATGTATTTTAATGAAAGGGATTCTAGTGTAGAAGTAGAGCAAATTAGCATAGTGCTGGGTAAAAATTTTGTAATCAGTTTTCAGGAAGATGAAACAAGGGATGTCTTTAATGTTTTACGGGAAAAACTAAAAATCACCGGAAGTAAAGTTCGTCAAAATGGAGCCGATTTTTTGTTCTATTCACTGATAGATATGATTGTAGATAATTACTATTTAGTGATGGAAAAACTGGGAGAAAAAATAGAAATACTGGAAGAAGACATTGTACGCAACTCGAATAAAAGGACACTCGCTAAAATAAATTTGTTGCGCAAAGAAATGATTGTTCTAAAACGCAATATTGGTCCTGTGCGTGATATGGTAAATGGAATTTTAAGAAGTGAAAGTGAATTGATTGAGGAAAGAACGGAGAAATATTTTAAAGATGTGTATGATCATATTGTGCAGGCAAATGACCTTGCGGAAAACTATCGGGATATGATGATGAACTTACACGATTTGTACCTCAGTAATGTAAATTTAAAAATGAACGAGGTAATGAAGGTGATGGCAATCGTAACATGTTTATTGGCACCAGCCACCGTTATTGGCGGAGTATTCGGAATGAACTTTGAATCAATTCCTTTGCTGCATAACAAATGGGGTTTCTTTATTTCAGTAGGTTTGATGTTGTTTATACCGCTGGCAATGCTTAGAATGTTTAAAAAACAGGGCTGGTTTTAATCAGCTAATTGAATGAACGGCATCAATCGCTTTTCGTAATCGCTCTTCATAGGTACCACTGATGTTTACCCAGGGAATTGGCTGATTTATCAGGATGTCTTTATAATGATGATATAGTTTTTCCCTTGTCACGAGATCGGGATATTCTCTCAGCTCATCTTTTACCCAGGGCAAATCAATATCACACAATAAATAGAGATCGTATTTTCTTTCTACAATTTGATTCAGTATCCAGTGATGACATTGGTCAAAAACAAATTCACACCAAACCTTCATAACATACATATCGGTATCAATAAAAATTAGTCGTAAATTTTTATCTTCAATTAAAGCCGGAGCATTAACATCGGGTTGTAATAACTTAATCGCTTCTTCCTCCAATTTTAATTGACCTTTTGCGATATCCAGCAAATGATCAAATGAATATTCGGTGCCATTGGTTAATAAATATTCCCGGGCATATTCTTTAACCCAGCTCGTTTTAAAATGCGCTGCCAACTGACTACAAAGTGTACTTTTGCCAGTGCTTTCAGGACCTAAAACAACCACTTTTTTTATCATGCTTTTTGGTTCGTTTTCCAGGATGGTTTTGTTTTTAAAATCTTCGTATAAATGGCGCAATCTTCCTGGTGAGCGCCTGGTAAATACCCGGTACTCAATAAAAATTCATTTACTATTTCGCCGCCCGTAAACCGAAATGTTTTTTTAAACAGGGTTGTCCATTCTTCACGGGTTTTAGGGTGATGTTGATCAAGCCAGTTTTTAAAAGAGCCAAATTCTTTTTGTATTACCAGGATGGTTTTTGCATTCTCTATGGCTGCATTTACTTTTAACCGATTTCGGATAATGCCAGCATCGCTTAACAAACGCACTACATCTTTCTCTGCATAAGCGGCCACTTTTTTAATCTCAAAATTGTGGTAGGCTTTTCTAAAATGCTCCTGTTTTTTTAAGATAGTAGTCCAGCTAAGTCCGGCCTGGTTTATTTCTAAAACCAGGCGGCAAAACAATTCATTGTCATTGTGAATCGGAAAGCCATAATGCTGATCATGGTATGTTTTATGCAAATCATAAACAGTCGGTTTCAGTTGGTTAATCGCCTCACAGTAAGTCATTGTCTGAAGTGTTTTTTACTATCAAAAAGTTATTGTCTTTTCTTTTAATCCATTCCATTAAACCAAAAAAAGCCATTATTAGCAGTACCACATAATACACGCTCGTAAACACATACTGCTTTACAAAGTATAAAGGAATGGAGGCTAGATTGGTAGCCATCCACCAATACCAGCTTTCAATCTTTTTCCGGGTCATCAGCCACATTCCGGTATAGGCAGTGGCACTTGCAAAAGCATCCGCCCAAGGGATAGCTTCGGGTGCAAAATCTTTTTTTAAGTACGTCAGTGCAAAAAATATGGCAATATAAAACGCCGCAAAAAAACCAAGCTGCCGCAACCATTCTGATTTGCTGGAAGAAGTTATTTGCAGGACAGCATGTTTATCCCGGTCTTTTTTGGCCCACAACGTCCATCCATAAATACTCATCACCGTGTAATAAAAATTTACACTAGCCTCGCCCAGCAAACCACCCTTAAAACTTAAGTAAATATAAAAAATGGTGTTGATTAACCCGGTTGGATATACCCAGATATTTTCTTTTTTAGAGAACCAAACGCTGGCAATGCCTGCGAATACGGCTACATATTCGAGCGCTCCGGTGGCTTTAATGCCTGCAATAAATTGCTGAGTAATTTCCTGAATGGTCAAACGGTTAATTTATAGATTGGGATTACGATATTTTTTGAAGGGCCGAAGATAAACGTTTCCTTTTGATGTCTTAAAACGGGTGGCAATTTGTTGAAAGTGCCCGGCCTTATCAAATTGCCATACCAAAAAGTGTAAATGCGGAAACAAGGTATAGCCTGTTTTTCCACTCAGACCAATTAACTGGCCCTGCAAAACGGTGTCGCCTAAATTTACCAATGCGCCATTTCGTTGCAAGTGCCAATACCCGGCCCTTGAGCCATCCACATGTTGAATAACGATTAAATTGCCATCGGGTCTATATTTCTTATTCAATCCTCCCTTGTTTCCATCTTCCTTTACTCTCACTACAACCCCATTCCTGGCAGCTAAAATTTCGGTACCTCTTTTCATTTTAAAATCGAGTGCGATTCGGTTTTTATGAGTATAGTGGCTAAAGTAACCCTGTACCAGTTTGTGAGAAGCATTAATGGCAAAAGGTAAATGATAAACAAAACTGGTATCTTCTTTAATTGTACCATTTTGTAATTGTCGGGTATAATTCCTGATGGGATCTTTGCTGACACTGCAACCAGTAAAAATCAGCAACAGCGATAAAAAGAACAACAGATTATTGACCAGTTTGTAATTCATGTTATTTTTAAAAAATGATACTAAATGTCTTAATATTTGGTCGATGGATAGTCAATGTTTTTCTATTCAACCTTAACACCAGTAGCAATTTATGAACCCGTTTGTCTTCATTGGTTTTTTTTAAGTAGCATGAGTTTACAATGCATCAAAAGAGAACTGTATATTTATAGAAACGAACGAAATATTGTAAAATGAAAACGTTGAAAAAATTCAGCCTGGTACTAATGATCGTGTTATATATAAGTGCTGGCATCAATCATTTTATACACCCCGAATCGTACTATCCGATTATACCCCCCTATTTTCCATTTCCCGCTTTTATAAATATTGCCAGCGGATTACTTGAAATAATATTGGGTATCGGATTAATGTTTTCCAATACCAGAAAGATTGCTGCATCAGGTATTATTATTTTATTAATCTTATTTATACCAGCACATATCTACATGATTCAAAAAGGCGGATGCATGAGCGAAACAATGTGTCTACCAGTATGGGCTGCCTGGGTAAGATTATTCCCCCTGCAGTTTATGCTCATGTGGTGGGCCTGGTGGCATAGAAAATAAAAATGTTTGCATAAAAAAGGCATCTAACTTATTTTAGTACAGATGCCTTTTTATAATTTTATGAAACGATGATCTATTCAGCTTCTGCCACAACCTCCTTCACCTCGGGTATCATTCTTTTCATCATCCCTTCTATACCTGCTTTCAATGTAATCATAGATGAAGGACAACCACTACAGCTTCCCTGCAACATCAGGTTTACCCTGCCATCTTCATAGCTTTTAAACTGGATAGCACCGCCGTCCATTTCTACCGCTGGCTTTACATAATTTTCCAGTAATTCCTTAATGCGTTTTACCACGTCGTCATCGTCTGCACTTACTTCGTTGCTGCTTTCCTGCTTCATAGAAGCGATGGCTTCTTCATTTACCACCACTTTTCCTTCTTCCAGGTATTCTTTCAAAAACAATTTGATGGTAGGAATAACATCCTGCCAATCGTTGGTGTCGTTGGTTTTTGTAAGTGTAATAAAATTACTGGCTATAAAAACCGATCTGATAAAAGGAAAAGTAAATAACTCCTGTGCCAACGGAGAAGGACCTGCGCTTGTCTCATCCTGAAAGTCGACACTTTTGCCAGGATACAATAATTTATTGGCTACAAACTTCATTGTTTCCGGGTTAGGTGTCATCTCCGTATAAATACTAATCACCGGATTGCCTGTCTTAATCATAAAATTACATTTAAAAATTTCGATACAAAGGTAACAAGTATGTCACAACAAAGGAAAGCCCCCGCTTTTTCAAAAGACGATAGCTCCAAATATTTCCTATTTCGAAAACAGGAATAAAGATTCAAGGGCCATCAAACAAACAGATGGTTTTATAGTTGCATACTACAATCCCATCTATTACTATTCGCCGGAAGATTACGGAAAACAGCGTCTTTTAAAGGTTTAAATGAAGCATTAAGTGGATAATTAAAATAAAAAGCCGGCGAATTTGTTTCGCCGGCTTTTCAACATTTAAAAGTATTCGTTATTCTAAAATTCTCAATTTCGCATAATTGAGCATGATTTTTTTTTCTCCATTCAATTCAAACTCAACCGTAGCAATCGGGTTGTGTGCTGCACCTTCCATTTTCATTACTTCACCAAAACCAAATTTTAAATGTTCTACTTTTTGACCAGCTTGCAAATTACTGGTATCACTTGCTACAAAATTTTCTGTAGGTGTATGCTCCTTTGTTTGCGGCCTTGTTGGTACTAAATAAGCTGGTCGGCTATTTTTTTCTTCCTTCTTTGCTGGCGGTGGCGAAGACGATTTGTAACTGCTTCCACCAGCACCGTTTTTGTCGAATGAACTGCCACCCCAATTGTTGCTATGCCCGCCCTGGTTGCGAATACCGCCACCGGCAAAGCTTTTGTCAATTTGTTCGGCAGGCATTTCTTCAATAAAGCGGCTGGGTTCATTTTGCTGTAACTGACCGAAGCGATAGCGTGCATTGGCATAGGTGAGCCAAAGTTTTTTCTTAGCCCTGGTAATAGCGACATAAAATAATCTGCGTTCTTCTTCCAGTTCCTCCCTGGTATTGATACTCATTCCACTGGGAAAAAGGGTTTCTTCCAGGCCGCCCACAAAAACACAGCTAAACTCCAAACCTTTGGCCGCATGGATGGTCATTAGCTTTACACTGTCGGCATTTTCTTTATCATTGTCGGTATCCGTTAATAAGGTAATTTGCTGCAGGTAACTGCCCAGGCTTTTATCGCCCACTTCGCCATCTTCTTCGTTCATCGGTGTTTCAATAAACTCTTTTATTGAGTTTAGTAATTCCTGTACGTTTTCATACTTTGCAAGCCCTTCAGTGGTTTTATCATTAAAAAGCTCTTTCACAATTAGGGTACTTTTGCCAACTATGATGGCCAGATCGTAAGCATTCTTTTTTGTAAGCTCACTTTGAAACATCCGGATCATCATTACAAAATCGTTGATGGCATCCAGCGTTCCTGCTTTATATCCATATTGCCGGGCATTTTCCAACACCTGCCATAAGGTGATGTTGTTGGTGTTGGCTGCAAGCACTGCCCGATCCATACTCGTTTTGCCAATGCCACGGGTGGGGTAATTGATGATGCGCTTTAATGCTTCTTCATCATTTGGGTTTACCACAATTCTTAAATACGCTACATAATCCTTAATCTCTTTGCGCTGGTAAAAAGAAAGACCCCCATAAATCCGGTAGGCAATATTCATCCGGCGTAGGCTCTCTTCATAACTCCGGCTCTGGGCATTGGTACGATACAAGATAGCAAACTCGTTATTGAAAAAATGATTGCGCAGTTTTTCTTCCTGTATCGTATCTGCCACAAATTTTCCTTCCTCATTATCGGTGGCCGTGCGAACCAGTTTTATTTTATCACCTTCGCTCTTATCGGTCCAAAGTTTTTTAGGTAACTGATTTTTATTGTTGCCAATAATTACATTGGCTACGTCCAATATACTTCTGGTGCTGCGGTAGTTTTGTTCCAGCTTTACCACTTTTACATCATCGTAGTCTTTTTCAAATTGTAGGATGTTTTCAATGGTTGCGCCCCGGAAACTATAAATGCTTTGAGCATCATCTCCTACCACACAAATGTTTTCATGCATGGCACCAAGCAATTTGATGATTTCATACTGGGAAGTATTGGTATCCTGGTACTCATCGATCATGATGTATTTAAACTTACGCTGGTATTTACTTAAAGCATCCGGGTGATTTTTTAGCAATACATACATTTTAAATAACAGGTCATCAAAATCCATGGCCCCGTTTTTAAAACAACGTTTGTCATAAGCATCATATATTTTACCAATCATTGGCCGGTTGGCCCGGGCATCTTCCTGTTGAAGGGCCCAGTCATTGATATACGCTGCAGGTCCAATCAAACTATTTTTGGCAGATGAAATTCTATTTAAAACTGCGTTTGGTTTATAATGCTTATCATCCAGTTCCATTTCCTTAATCACCGTTCTGATCACACTTTTAGCATCATCGGTATCATAAATGGTGAAGTTGTTTGGGTATCCTATTTTGCCAGCTTCTCCCCTTAAAATTCTTGCAAACACACTGTGGAAAGTACCGATGTATAAATTTCGTGCCTCGGAGTTACCCAGTGTACGTTCAATTCTTTCCTTCATTTCTTTGGCTGCTTTGTTGGTAAAAGTAAGCGCCAGAATATTGAATGCATCTACATGGTGATGGCCCATAAGGTGTGCAATGCGTGTAGTTAATACCTTCGTTTTACCACTGCCTGCACCAGCAATGATCATGATTGGTCCATCTTTATGGGTAACAGCCTCCCGCTGTGGTTCATTCAACTCGTCTAAATATTTTGCCATTCGGCGAAGGTACGAATAGAGCGATTCTGGTTTGGCCGCTGTGGGGAAATAAATCAATTAGTGAAATAATGATGGAAGTTGGCAAAATTGGAATTACATCATTTGTAGATCAATAGGATAACGGCAATTAAAATTGACACAGTAAATTTTTGTAATGGATGGGATCTAGAAAAAAAACTTTCAATCGATATTAAGGATGAAGTAGATCAATTCACATCCCGGGGTTCGTTCTTCAATTGAGGCTGGAAAAATTTATTCGGGTGATTTTTTAATGACTGTTGGAATTAACCCGGATGTGAATGGAAGAAGAACGAGCGTATTGTTAGACATAAACGAGGTAAGAAAATAAATACACAACGCCGGTCGAAGACCGGCGTTACGCTTAAAAAATAATTTATAAAGTGTGTAGTAAAATTATGCGTTGGCAAATTTTACCACATTTTCTATTGTATGTGGTAAAAATAAATACCAGCAAAGTCCCAACAAATAACAGTTGTTATTAACTGTTTGAGCATTTGAGGTGGTATTAATTTGAGAAGCGTTTTGTTGTGCGGGTAAACTGCAATTCGCAAGCTGATTATTTAGATTTCCTTCAAAAATCACCAGCTCAGGAGACTGGTCGTTTTGTAAGTGGTATTGATATTTTTTGGCATCTATCACCAATGAACCTTCCTTTGGATGAAATTTATCATGAACCAAATTGCCAATCTCCATACCATATTCATTTTTAAAAAAGGTCTTGCCGCTTAATGATCCGGCGCTTTCCAAAAAGAATAAACGGTGATGGCCACCGCAGCTAATCCTTGCTGACTGGTGTTTTGGATTGTACTTAATAATGACTTTGCAATCATTGTGATCGATTAACCGGTATTCGAGCAAAGAAGATCGTTCGTTGCTAATTATTTCCCAATTCATAAGTTAATCTTTTAGTTTGCAAAGGTTAGGTTTTACTAATGAAAAGCATCGTTTTTATTGGCGGGTAACAATTATTTAACATTGGAAATTTGATGAATTTAGAGAAAAGCGAATACAAATTTTTATAAAGGAATACATCAGAAATTTTGTTATTACATGCAAAGGCATTTGTTTAAGAACATTGTAGGCTTTTTATTCAGATGTTTTACATAAAATATTACATTATCGCACCTGATTCGGATAAACTAACAAAAATTTTCATTATTGTAAGATATGATCCTGTGATTTTTACAAAACGGAGATTGCTAAGAAATGCGGATTGCCTCCGGTAATGCATGCTGTTATAGATAAAGAATCTCAAAAGAAATAATTAAAAATATAAGCGATAGCGGCAAATAGAGTTTTTATCGGTTACAGGTGGGTGATCCGGTGCAGCGAACTGCATCCGGTGGAAAACAACCTTGCAACGCTTAACAACTAAAGTTAAGCGTAACACCTCAAAAAGAAATTGTTTGCTTTATCAGGTAATTACAGTTGCTCTGCTTCATATTCACTTCAATTTTCATTCGGTTTACATATATTGCGCCCTCTTAAATACCAGGCTCTATTTTGATATTTTCACCCGGTTTTATAATTTGTGAAAAAAGGACGAACCGATTCAAACCGTGAGGTTATGGTTTCCATTTACGGAAACTAAAACTTGCCCCAAAAGGGACGTACCGGAAATTGAGAAGAAATCAAGAAAATACTGAAAAGGACATTTGTTTAATAAAACATGGTTAAATAGCAAATAAGACTTAACAGAATGCGTCAAAAGGTACCACTTTGTGGTATTGTTTGAATGAAAAAAGTGTTGTCTATTTGTATAGTTCAGATGGTGCGATAAAATCGCTATTAACCCAAGAATAAAATACTTTAAGCCCGTTTTCATCCGACCAATCTGTGGGGATATAAAACATATAGATTCTATTTCATCATTTGCGCTCGAATTTGCCCTGTTCCGAATTTTTGGAATGGGGTTTTTCGAATAAAAAAAGGTTGGCTAAATATTTTACTAAAAAATACTAAATTAATTAGTGTTAATAAAAGAAAGCTATTATCTTTGATCCGCAGTTTACATTTACAACGCAAAATCAGATACATCACTTAAAAAAACTACAACGATGAGTAACGCAGAAAAATTGAAGGCGCTCAAATTAACAATGGACAAAATCGATAAAGATTTTGGTAAAGGATCCGTAATGATAATGGGCGACAAACCCCATGTGGAACAGGAGGTTATATCGACTGGCTCGCTTGGATTGGATGTTGCACTTGGAATTGGCGGTTTACCAAAGGGAAGAGTAATTGAAATTTATGGACCTGAAAGTAGTGGTAAAACAACCGTTGCCACACATGTAATAGCAGAATCACAAAAGAAAGGTGGCATGTGTGCTTTTATAGATGCGGAACATGCTTTTGATAGTGCATATGCACAAAAGCTGGGAGTAGATATTGATAACTTGCTTATTTCTCAACCAGATTACGGTGAGCAGGCGCTTGAAATAGCAGATCGTTTAATTTTATCAGGTGCAGTAGATGTGGTAGTGATCGATTCTGTTGCGGCGCTGGTTCCTAAAAGTGAACTGGAAGGTGAAATGGGCGATAGTAAAATGGGCTTACACGCCAGATTGATGAGCCAGGCACTTCGTAAATTAACTGCCACTATTTCTAAAACCAATTGCTGTTGCATATTTATTAACCAGTTGAGAGAAAAAATTGGTGTAATGTTTGGTAACCCCGAAACAACTACTGGTGGTAATGCACTCAAGTTTTATGCTTCCGTTAGATTGGATATTCGCAGGATGGCACAAATTAAGGACGGCGATGAAGTGATTGGTAACCGCATCAAGGTAAAAGTGGTGAAAAATAAAGTTGCTCCACCCTTTCGTCACGCCGAGTTTGATATTGTTTTCGGAGAAGGCATTTCAAAAACAGGCGAAATTATCGACATGGGTGTTGAATTGGGTATTGTTCAAAAAAGCGGTAGTTGGTTTAGTTACGATACCAACAAGCTGGGCCAGGGAAGAGATTCAGTAAAACAATTACTGAGTGATAACCCGGAAATGGCAAAAGAAATTGAAGCAAAGATAAGAGCCAAGATTGCGGAGAATATGGCTTCTTAAAAATATTGGGTTTTATGGATTAGTAAATGCGAGCCATTCCTTTCGGAATGGCTTTTTTACATCCTTATTTTTTACGCAATACAATTGCCGGAAGAAGCTTTATTGTTGCTGCCAACAATAGAATTTGTTTCAGCAAAATGAAACCTAAAATGTAAACCAGCCGGCAATAGCTCCATTAATGCGATGGTTTCCTTTGATGACACTGTATTGATGGAAAAAATCAACTCTTTTACACCCTGATGGTTTATTAGCGTTGGTAGCTGGGAAATATTTCCAACAATATCAGTAGAATTGATTGAATCAGTTCTTCCGATGACATCCAGTTCAATATTATTTTTTTGCAGAATGGATTGAATAATGCTAAACTCCTTTTCATCTGCAATGATAAAACACCTTTCTTTCGCAGCGCTTTTGTTGTTAAATTGTTGAGGCGATTGCAGTTGCTTTTTAATCACAAAAAAAGTCAACTTTATTTTTATTGCCAGCCTGATCAATAAAATATAAAGCCCCGCTTGAAAAATATTGTAGTGTTTTTTTACAAAAATGCTCATTGCGCCATAAAATAATTTTATATAATCCGGGCTATCTTTTTTAGTGCTTTCGCCCTTAAAATGAATGATGGTACTTTCGGCAAAATAATAGTTTCTCCACCCGGCTTTTTGAATGCGGAAACTAAGGTCGATATCTTCTCCATACATAAAAAATTGTTCATCAAAACTGCCGGTTTGCTCAAGTACTGTTCTCCGGATCATCATAAATGCGCCAGATAATACGTCTACTTCCTGATTTTTATGTTGATCCAGATGCCCGAGGTAATAGTGGGCGAATAATCTGGAGTTTGGAAATAGAGCTGTTAGTCCGCTGAGTTTACACACGGATACAACGGGCGAAGGAAAACCCCTTTTGCTTTCCTTTAAATAAGTTCCGCTGCCATCAATCATCCTTATTCCAATTGCGCCGGCATCGTGCATCTCTATAAAAAAAGCAATGCTTTTTTGCAGGCAATCTTCCGGTAAAATAGTGTCGGGATTTAAAAATAAGATGAATTCACCCGTAGCTTGCTCTAGCACCAGGTTATTCGCCTTACTAAAACCTCCGTTTTCTGTATTCCAAATAAAATGAACCCGGCTGAATTGTCCTTTAAAAAAATCCTTGCTGCCATCTGTCGACTTGTTGTCTATTACAAATATTTCCGACTCAATATTTTCGCATGCTTTTATTACAGAGCAAAGACATTGTTCTAAAAAGTATTTTACGTTATAGTTTATTATGATAACAGAAAGTTTCAAACAGAATTGGTTTGGAGAGCGAAATAAGATTTTTTATAGCACTATTCAAAATTGTTTTCTCTTTTCAAAAATTTATACTTGGTGGTTTAGTGTCGCTGCTGGTTGCAGATTGCCTTTAGAAGATCGCTATCTGCTCTTTACCAAAACGTTGATGAAGTTGAATTTAAACAGTATCCTCTGTAACTTTAATAAAATATTTTTTGATGTTACAAAGTAAATTAGGTTCGCAGGGATTGACAGCTTCGCAACTGGGACTCGGTTGTATGGGAATGAGTGAGTTTTACGGAACAACCAATGATGCGGAATCGATTAAAACTTTGCACCGTGCTTTTGAATTGGGCATCAACTTTTGGGATACTGCAGATGCCTACGGACCTTATTTGAACGAAGCGTTGGTAGGAAAACCTTTAAGCGGTATCAGGAATGAAATAACATTGGCTACATAGTTTGGAATATTGCATGATCCGGAAATACGTCAACTAAGGGGCCTGAGCGGTAAGCCGGCATATGTGCAATCTGCCTGCGAAGCAAGTTTAAAAAGATTGAATACAGAAGTAATCAACCTTTATTATTTACATTGGGTAGATGCTGAAACGCCGATTGAGGAGACTGTGGCTGCAATGGCATCTCTTGTAAACCAGGGAAAAACAAAAGGAATTGGTTTGTCAGAAGTTTCTGCCGCCACACTTCGAAAGGCGCACTCCGTGCATCCAATTACTGCCGTACAAAGCGAATATTCTTTGTGGACAAGAGATCCCGAGCAAGAAGTATTGGCCGCCTGCAAAGAACTGGGAATTGCATTGGTGGCTTATAGTCCGCTGGGCCGTGGATTTTTGACCGGCCAATTTAAAACCTTTGATGATTTGGAGCCAGATGATTACCGTCGTTTTTCGCCCAGGTTTCAAGGCGAAAATTTTGGAAAAAATCTTGCCTTGGTTAAAAAAATAGACGAGTTGGCGGTTCAAAAAGGATGTACTTCTTCGCAACTTGCCTTAGCCTGGGTAATGGCGCAAGGCGATTTTATTTTTCCCATTCCAGGAACAAAACGAATTAGATACCTGGAGGAAAATGCCGCCGCCATTGATATTCATTTTCCAAAAGAAGAACCAACGCAGATTGACACTTTTTTTCCGAAAGATGCAGCGGCGGGTTTAAGATATCCTGAACAAATGATGGGAAGTGTCAACAGGTGATGTGTTACAAATCATCTTTGCAGGGGTAAACCATAGTTATTGTTTGTCCGGCTGATTAATTAAACCCAGATAAGGCAAAGTGTGAACTTAAATTAAATAACGAATAATTCTTCTCAACGAAATGCTTTGGCATAATTACCGGCCCATCCCTTCTTATCTTTGCCAAATGATAAAAAACACGTTGTTAAAAGCAACAGAGGCCGGAGCAAAGGAATTGCACCGTTTTTTTAATGGCGAGTTTAAGATTACCAATAAAAAAGGGAGCAATAACCCAGTTACGGAAGGTGACCATGCATCTGAGAAGGCAATTTTTGAAGTCATTCAAAATGATTTTCCCGGCCACTTTATACTAAGCGAAGAAACTGGCGAAATTATAATGGACAGTGAATATAAATGGATCATTGACCCTATTGATGGTACCGTAAATTTTGCCAATGGAATTCCTATCTGTTGTGTAAGCATTGGTCTGGAGCACAATGGAAAGGTCATTATGGGGGCGGTGTACAATCCAATGATGAACGAATTTTTCTTTGCTGAAAAGGGCAAAGGTGCCAGCTTGAACAATAAAAAAATCACGGTGGGCCACCAGGATGAAGTGATAAAAAGCTGCCTCGCAACAGGCTTTCCCTACACCTACCCGGATACGCCAAACGGACCTCTCGTAGTTTTTGAATGGTTAATCAGGAATGGCGTAGCAGTTAGGCGACTTGGAAGTGCGGCCCTTGACCTTTGTTGGGTGGCAGCCGGAAGGTTTGATGGATTTTATGAACATCAGTTAAGTGCATGGGATAGTGCTGCGGGCTATTTAATGGTGGAAGAGGCCGGGGGTAAAGTAACTGATTTTGCGGGAAATGATTATTCGGTTTATCAGCCTCAACTGCTGGCTACAAACGGAAAAATTCATGATGAAATGCTGGCGATCATCAACCATCAAAAGCAAGCGTAAAATGTCGGATTCGTTTATGCAGATCTGCGGATTAATAAAGAGTGCAAAGGATTCGAAAACAATAAACAAAAAGTAAAAAACAATAAAACAAATGAGTGAAGAGCGTACAGAAATATCATCCCTTGGTGAATTTGGTCTGATTGATCATTTAACACAAAACAATGAAACCAAATTAGCATCCACCATTTTAAGCGTAGGCGATGATGCAGCAGTGATTGATCATTTTGGCAAACAAACAGTTATTACAACCGATATGCTGGTGGAGGGCATTCATTTCGACCTCATGTACACACCGCTCAAGCACCTCGGTTATAAAAGTGTGATTGTAAACCTCAGTGACATTTATGCAATGAATGCCACCCCTACTCATATCACTTTGAGTATTGCTTTCAGCAACCGCTTTAGCCTGGAGGCAATGGACGAGTTTTACGAAGGTGTGTATGCCGCCTGTGAAAAATATGACGTTGACCTGGTGGGTGGCGACACCACCTCTTCTCAGAAAGGATTTGTAATTTCAATAACAGCCATTGGTGAAGTAGCTCCGGATAAATATGTAAAAAGAAGTACTGCCCAAAAAGGCGATTTACTTTGTGTAAGCGGATTTGTAGGTGCTGCATTTTTAGGGCTCACGATTTTAGAAAGAGAAAAGAGAATTTTTGCTGAAACCGGCTCCCAGCCCGACCTGGAAGACCAGGCTTACATTGTAGGTAAATTATTAAAACCCGAAGCCAGAAAGGATATCATTGAATTTTTTGCAGCCAATGAGATCACGCCCACTTCAATGATAGATGTA
>Ga0209181_10001449_pt1 | contig 41562 bp, 30 predicted proteins | sample MAT05_FD_187208 | JGI IMG/M metagenome (GOLD analysis project Ga0209181, IMG submission 187208) | Freshwater microbial communities from Lake Fryxell liftoff mats and glacier meltwater in Antarctica - MAT-05 (SPAdes) (version 2) | ecosystem: Environmental > Aquatic > Freshwater > Ice > Liftoff... | reverse complement strand
CGAATACCGCGGTGACCTATGGGGTGTATTGTTTGCTTGTATTTTGGATTTCGGCGCAGGCGGCCTGGCTGCTAGTATATATTCTGGGCATGGTGATCGGCTATGTCGGACACTCTCGTTTGGTTTTTTCGTCAGATTTGAAATTTCGCCGTGCTGCGGCGTATATTGTGCTACAAGTATCGATGTATGGGTTGAGCGGCGCCATTATCTACTTTTTGCATACGGTATCTGGTTACGGGCCTCGCGTCGCTGCAGGTTCTGCAATTATCATTACGGTGCCGATATCCTTTTTGGTTAGCCGGAAGATCATGCGTAGTCGTCAGTTGGAAGCTGCCGCCGATAGTGTCTAATTTTTTCTGAGAAATGAGGCTCGCATGAAGACCGCTTTGATTACGGGTGTTACAGGTCAAGATGGCGCTTATTTGGCTGAATTCCTGCTGGAGCGCGGCTATATCGTGCATGGAATTAAGCGTCGCGCGTCCATGTTTAACACGGAGCGGGTGGATCATCTTTATCAGGGGCCGCATGAGCGCAATCGGCGGTTTGTTTTGCATTACGGCGATTTGACTGATTCAACGAATTTGATTCGAATCGTGCAACAGGTGCAGCCCGATGAGATTTATAATTTGGGTGCGCAAAGCCATGTGGCTGTGTCGTTCGAGAGCCCGGAGTATACGGCGAATAGCGACGCGCTCGGGACTTTGCGCTTGCTTGAGGCTATTCGAATTCTTGGTCTGGAAAAGAAGACTCGGATCTATCAGGCGTCGACGTCTGAAATGTTTGGTAAAGTTCAGGAGACGCCGCAGCGGGAGACGACGCCGTTCTATCCGCGCTCACCCTATGGCGTGGCAAAAGTGTATGCCTATTGGATAACCGTAAATTACCGCGAAGCTTATGGCTTGTTCGCCTGCAATGGGATTTTGTTTAACCACGAGTCGCCACTTCGTGGCGAGACGTTTGTGACACGAAAGATAACCCGAGCATTGGCGCGGCTTCACTTGGGGCTCCAGGATTGCTTGTACCTGGGAAATTTGGATGCGCTGCGAGATTGGGGCCACGCGCGCGATTATGTTGAGGCGCAGTGGTTGATGCTGCAACAGGCGGAGCCGGAGGACTTTGTGATAGCCACTGGAGTGCAGCATTCCGTGCGGGATTTTGTGGTGCATGCGGCCGCCGAGTTGGGTGTGGAACTGGACTGGATAGGCGCGGGGGTCGACGAGACCGCGGTCGTCAAAAGTGTCGCCGGTCCGAGCGCCTTGGTGGTCGGTCAGCGTATTGTGTCGATTGACTCTCGCTACCGACGACCTGCAGAAGTTGAAACCTTGTTGGGTGATCCGAGCAAGGCGCTGCAGAAACTGGGTTGGAAGCCAAAGATCAGTTTTTCTCAATTGGTGGCTGAAATGATGCGCGCAGATCTGCGTCAGGCGGAGCGTGACGCGTTGGTTCGCGATGCTGGCTTCAAGGCTTTCGACCACCATGAATGACGCGCGGCGCATTTCCATGTTTGACGGCATGCGTGCACAGCAGCCGCATTTGCCTGCGATTCGTGCAGCAATTGACCGTGTGTTGGATTCTGGACGCTATGTGCTTGGCGCTGCGGTGAGCGGGTTTGAGGAACAATTCGCGCGTTGGCTTGGCGTCGGGTCGGTGATTGGTGTCGCCAATGGCAGCGACGCCCTGGAACTTGCGTTGCGGGCTGTTGGCGTGGGATCAGGCTCGACCGTGATCACTGTCGCTAATGCTGGCGGCTACAGCACGATTGCGATTCGTGCTTGTGGGGCCACGCCTGTGTACGTCGATGTCGATCCGAGTCAATTGCTGATGAGCGTGGTCGCGCTGGAGCAGTCATTGCGTTCAGCGCCAACGGCGGTCATCGTGACGCACTTGTATGGCCGCATGGCTTCGATTGAGGAGATCGTGGATCGTTGCAGCCGCGCTGGCGTGCCAGTGATCGAGGATTGCGCGCAGGCGCATGGTGCGGAGATCGATGGCCGGCGAGCGGGTAGCTTCGGCAAAATCGGCTGTTTTAGCTTCTATCCGACGAAGAATCTGGGTGCCCTTGGTGACGGCGGCGCGGTCGTGACTAGTGACCCAACGCTTGCTGCTCGTTTGCGCGCGTTGCGTCAATACGGTTGGTCAGAAAAGTATCTGAGCACGGTGGCAGGCGGACGCAACTCACGGCTGGACGAGTTGCAGGCCGCCATCTTGTCGGCAAAGCTGCCACATTTGGATGCTGAGAATCAGCGACGGTGTGAAATCGCGCGTCGTTATGAGGCTGGAATTCGTAATGCGCACGTTCAAATCATGGAAGGTCGCGGCGCCAAGGACGATGTGGTGCACCTGTATGTGATTCGGAGCACGCGCCGTGCGGAGCTAAAGTCGCACTTGGCATCGCTAGGTATCGATTCGGACATTCACTATCCACGTGCTGACTATGCGCAGCCGGCTTGGCGCGACCACGGCGACATCGTATTGAACGAGACTGAGCTGGCCGGGGCCGAAGTTTTGTCCTTGCCCTGCCACCCGACGCTTTCTGATCAAGAGGTTGCACGTGTCATTGATGCCGTCTGCTGCTTCGTCTAACTGCACCGTCGTCATTCCGGTCTATCGGAATGCCGAGAATATTGCGGCGCTGCTTGCGCGACTGGAACAACTGCACGCGCGCGTCGATGGCGGTATTGAAGTGATTTGCGTCGTTGATGGCAGCCCCGACGCGTCGCACCCGATGCTGGAACAGGGTTTGGCCAGAAGCCCTTTTGCGTCGCAGTTGTTGTTGCTGTCGCGAAATTTCGGGTCGTTCGCCGCGATTCGCGAGGGGCTGTCGAATGTGCGAACGCCTTATAGCGCCGTGATGGCTGCGGATCTGCAAGAGCCAATCGAGTTGATCGATGAGTTTTTTCAGTGTTTGCGCGCCGACCGTGCCGATGTGGTCGTGGGACATCGCGCTGCACGCCAGGATCGATGGATTGATCGATTCGCATCCGGTTTGTTTTGGTCAGCTTATCGTCAGTTGGTGCAGAAGGAGCTGCCCGAGGGTGGCATCGATGTATTCGGTTGTAACGATGCTTTTCGCCTGCATCTACTGCGTTTTGGTGAGGCGCACACCTCGCTCGTCGGGCAGATTCTTTGGCTTGGTTTTCGTCGGGAGGCGCTCTCCTATGTGCGACAAGCGCGAGTCGCGGGCCGCAGTGCCTGGACCCTCAAGCGCAAGCTCACCTATCTGTCGGACAGCGTTTTTGCTTTCTCAGATTTACCCATTCGCGTGTTCACTTGGATGGGTGCCGTTGGCTTGTCGATGTCCTTCCTATTGTCGGCTTGGGTGGTGTTCGCGCGTGTCACGGGCTCGTTAAGTGTTCCGGGCTACGCCGCCACTGTGCTGGTCATCTTGTTCTTTGGCGGAATGAATCTGCTCGGATTAGGAGTGATCGGTTCCTATGTCTGGCGCGCCTACGAGAACACCAAGGCACGACCACTGGCAATCATCATGCACAGCCAAAGCTTCCCGGGCCTGACCAAAGCATGAGTGGAGTCAATCGGCGACCGATCCACCATGGGCGCTTTGCACTGTCCAGCCGGGCGCTCATGCATCCGACATCGAGCACACGGCGATGACTCGTGTTTTCGTGGCGGGGCATCGTGGATTGGTCGGCTCGGCCCTGATTCGCCGATTGCAATCAGACCAGTCAGTGCAGATTTTGACTATCAATCGCGGCAGCGTCGATTTGCGCGATGGCGCGGCAGTGGAGCAATGGTTCGCGCGCGAGACGCCAGATCAAGTCTATTTCGCGGCGGCCAAGGTTGGTGGCATTCATGCGAACGCGAGCTACCCGGCCGAATTCCTGCATGACAATTTGTCTATGCAGAATCATGTGATCGACGCTGCGTACCGGCATGGTGCCAGCAAGTTTTTGTTTCTCGGCTCCTCGTGTATCTATCCAAAGTTTGCGCCGCAGCCGATACACGAAAGCGCCTTGCTGACAGGCCCACTTGAGCCGACCAATGAGTGGTATGCGATTGCGAAGATCGCAGGCATCAAGATGTGCCAAGCCTATCGCGTGCAATACGGATTCGATGCGATATCTCTGATGCCGACCAACCTGTACGGGCCAGGCGACAACTTTCACCCCGAGAATTCGCATGTGCTGCCGGCGTTGATGCGACGTTTGCATCTAGCCGCACAGGCTAATGATCTGACGGTAACTATCTGGGGGACGGGCACGCCGCGCCGCGAATTTCTGCACGTAGATGATCTAGCCGACGCATGCGTTCATTTGATGCGCAATTACAGCGGCGGCGACATCGTCAATGTGGGCGTGGGTGAGGATCTCAGCATTCTGGAACTTGCCCGCAAAGTTGCGAGCGTAGTTGGCTATCGCGGCCAGATCCAGACCGATCCATCCAAGCCCGATGGGACGCCACGCAAGTTGCTCGACGTCTCGCGTCTGCATCAACTGGGCTGGCGCGCGCGCATTGATTTGGACGCCGGGCTCGCATCAACCTACGATTGGTTCCTTAAAAACTCAGGTCAGATTCGCCAATGACCGGGAGCATTCTTGTTTGCGGTGGCGCAGGCTACATCGGCTCGCACATGGTGCGAGTGCTGCAAGAAATGGGTCACCAAGTGGTGGTCTTCGACGATTTTTCGACGGGACATCGCGCGGCAATTGGTGATGCGCAACTGGTAACGGGCAACTTACTCAACAGCGTTGATCTGGATCACGCTTTCTCCGCGCACGCGATTGACGCAGTCATGCATTTCGCGGCTAAGGCGCTGGTGGGCGAATCCGTACGCGAACCGCTCGACTATTACGACAACAACGTCGTCGGGACCTTGCGACTGCTGCAGTCTATGCGACGCCATAGCGTCAACAAGCTGATCTTCTCGTCCACATGCGCCACCTACGGTAACCCACAGTCTGAAAAAATCGACGAATCCCACGCGCAGCAGCCGATCAACGCCTACGGTGCAAGCAAGCTGATGTGCGAACGCATGCTTGCCGATGCAGCGATGGCACATGGGATTTCGTCGGTGGCTCTACGCTATTTCAATGCGGCTGGAGCGGCGCTGGATGGGTCATTGGGCGAATCGCACGATCCCGAAACGCACCTGATCCCGAATGCGATTCGGGCCGCCCTCGGCAGCGGGCCACGATTGCAGGTCATGGGCGATGACTACCCGACTAAAGACGGTACCTGCGTGCGCGACTATGTTCATGTTCTCGACCTAGCCGACGCCCACGCGCGCGCGCTCAAATGGTTAACTGAAAACCCAGGCGCGCACGCCTTCAACCTTGGCACCGAGCATGGCGACAGCGTAATGGACGTGATTCGGGCGGTTGAATCGGTGTCTCGGCGCACTGTGCCGCGAACCATGGTCGCGCGCCGCGAAGGTGACCCAGCGTACTTGGTTGCCGAAAGCCGAAAGGCGCGCGAGCAGCTCGGGTGGCACCCAACCCAGTCAGATATCCGGCAGCTTGTCGCGACAGCTTGGGCGTGGCATCAAGCACCTCGATATTGAACATCGGCTGGCTTTGCGCAGCCTCGTCGCGACCGCTGTGGATGCCCAGCGTCCGCCAGAGAGTAAAATCTTGCACAAAATCAGTCGTTACAGTCATCTACGCATGTTTTTGCGCGTCATACTGCATGTTAGGCTACATAAATCTCGCCATGGGCTTAAGTGCCGGTTGAGATCTGCAATTTCGAGTCAAGGGGGAAGCGAATCATGTGGAAATTAGAACATTGCGTGGGATTGCGAGAACGACCGGCTAGCAGCATCCATGCCGGTGGTCGCTTGGCGCGCGTTTCGCTGCAATCCGCTTGCATCGCGGCACTTGTTGCAGCTTCAGGCTTCGCGATTGCTGGCACTCCTGGGCCAGGGTCCGACGGGAATCACACCGTCGCGGCCGGTACCACCATCGTCAACGCGTACTCGCGGCTGACAACGACGGTAGCCGCAGGTGCATCATCCATATTTGTACCCGATCTGGCTGAGCTTGCTTTGCCCGCTGCGGCTTGCACCGGGTGCGTTCTGCCGCTCGGTGAAGGCGATCGCTTGCTGATCTATCAGGCGCAAGGCGCTGATATTTCAACTGCCAACGCGGTTACATACGGGTCGGTCGATGCACTTGGTGCCGGTACGGCGCAAGTCGGTCGATATGAATACGTGTTCGTCGCGGGCGTCATCGACAACGTAGGTCCCGACCAAATCATGCTCAGCATCCCCGCGGACGGCACTTGTACCGGTTTGCGCAATGACTACACGGTTAACGCGGCGGCTGGTGGCATCGCGCCACCGATGGTCGTGCGCGTACCGCAGTATTCGAATCTCACTGTCGGTGTGGGGGCCACGGTCGTCCCAGCGGAATGGAATTGGGATCCGGCCGTTCCTAGTAGCGCCGATCTGGGCGGCATTTTAGCGATTGACGTCGCTGGCACGCCCGAGGCATCCACCGGCGTCTTGACACTGAATGGCTCGCTTAGCGCGAACGGTCGCGGCTTCCGCGGTGGCTTTGATGCACTTCCCGCTGTCACCCTTGATGGTGTACCGCAGTCCGAGTTCGTCACAAATAATGCCGTTCGTGGGGCTGGCAAGGGCGAAAGCATTGTCGGCACTTTCGTACGTTACGACGCGCTCGGTGGTCGATACGGACGCGGTGCGCCGGCGAATGGTGGTGGCGGCGGAAATTCCCATAATGGCGCCGGCGGTGGCGGTTCTAATGGTGGCATCTTGGCCTCGTGGACAAATGGTCGCGGCGTGCGCGATCCAAATGCCGCATTTAACGCGGCTTGGTTATTAGATAACGAGGTCGCTCCCGGCGGAATACTGGGCGACGATAGTGGTGGCGGACGTGGCGGATACGGCTTCGGTAATTCTGATCAGGACGCGCTAACCGTTGCGCCCGGAAATGCGGCTTGGACCGGTGATTTCCGACGCATCATTGGTGGCTTGGGTGGCCGGCCTTTGGATAGGGCGGGCGGCACGCAGCCGTACGAACGCATCTTTTTCGGCGGCGGTGGTGGTTCTGGCGAGACAAATAACCGCGGCATAGCTCAGACCCAAGGCGTCGATGGTGGCGGTATCGTGTTTTTGACGGCACGTGAAGTGGCAGCCGCGAGCACCGGCACAATTGAGGCTTCCGGTCTAGATGCCGCTAACACGACGACCGTTGGTCCTGGCGATGCGCCGGGCGGCGGCGGCGGCGGCGGAACCATCGTCGTAAATATCGCTTTTAGCCAGTCGCTACCCGCTGCGGTCACGTTGCGAGCCAATGGTGGTCGTGGTGGAACGCAGGAAGCAGCTAGCGTGCCTGCGGGTGAGTCCGAAGGCGGCGCAGGTGGTGGTGGTGGCGGTGTCGTGTTGCTGTCGAACTTCGGCGCCAGTGAATTCGTAGCGGGCGGTGCGAACGGCACCAGCGGGTCTACAGCCGTGACCGAGTTCACGCCAAACGGTGGCACGAGTGGCAATGTCGGCAATATCGCCTTCGGCCCGGAGCGCAATGGGCCTTCCTCGCCGTTCATTTGTCTGCAGGCACCGAATTACACCACTCCAGTGACCAATGCTTACTTCCAAGCGCAGCGTTTGAGCAATGGAAATCTCAGGGTCCGCTTTGATTCTGCCTCGGAAATTGCGCACGCGGGCTACTTTGTTGTCGCGGGTTCAGATCGCCGACGTGTTAGCGACTTCGTTCCAGCCTCCGGCGCCAGCAGCGATGCGAAGGCCTACGAGGTGACGATTCCAGACCAAGGCAACGATGACTTGTTCTTGGTCGATATCGATATTCAGGGGCGCGAAATTTTCCGTGGGCCTTTCCGTGCCGATGTCGCCTACGGTGCGCCGGCAACAATTGCTCAATATGACTGGTCCACATCGCGCAATCAGTTGGCGAGCTATCAATCGTCAGCACGTGGCGCCGGTGGCAACATAGCGCGGGTCGCCGCGCGAAATAGAGGAATGCAGCGCGTGACGTTCGAGCAACTGCTCACCGCTGGAATTGACTTAAGCGGAACGCCTGCCACCTCGATTGCCGTCGTGTCCGAATCTGGCGCCGTATCGCGCCGAGTGCGTGGAAATAGCAATTTCGGCCCGGGATCATCGATCGAATTCTTTGGTGACGTGAAGGCAACACTTTGGAGTCGCGATCGTTTTTACTTGATCAAACCGGATGCAGCGCTGGCTTTGCAGATGCCGCTGGTCAGTCCAACGGTTGCCGCATCGGCAGTGTCCAGTTACACCGCCAAGCTGGTGTATGCACCTCAAAATGCCTACTACGAGGCCTCGCCGGTCGGCGATCCTTGGTATGCCGACCAGCTACGCTCGCAAGGTTCGGTGGCGACCAAGCAGATCACTCTGAGCGGACCCGCCGCACTCGGCGCGGGTGAACTCGAAGTGGTTGTTTGGGGAGGAATTGATTGGCCCGGATCGGTCGCGGACCATCACATTCGTGTTCGCATGAACGGTACCTTGGTTGCTAGCGAGAGATTCGACGGGCTGGCATCCCAAACCATTCGCGTGCCGGTGCAACTCGGTGCAGGCGCCCAGCAGATTTCGATCGAGGCGCCAGGGGATAACGGCCAACCGGCAGATATCGTCTACATTGAGTCGGCAACGTTGACTTATCCTGCCGCAACTCGGGGCGATGGATCTTCGTTCTTTGGGCAAGGCCTGCAAGGCACGGCGAGCGACACCATCTTCAAGGATGGCGTTGGCGATGCAGTAGGCGCACCCATAGCGGGCACCATCACGATAGATCAGATCGGTGGCACGAATTTAAGGGCTTATCGCGTGCTTGCGGGTCACGCCACTGAGTTCGTGGTCAGTGGTTCACCGATGGCGTTCTATGCAGACGGATTCCCGAGTGATGCCGAAATGTGGGTGTTGCCGTCCGCGCAAATGATCACGCCGACAATCAGCGTAGCAGCAAACGCAGATGGTCTTCTGGATGCTCCGGCAAAATGGGTGGCGATTACGCACGGCATGTTTACACCGGCGTTAAACGATCTGGTGACGCGTCGTGAAAGTGAGGGCTTGACGACCAAAGTGGTCAATGTCGAGTCCATCTACACGCGATACAGTGCGGGAAATCCAACGCCGGATGCATTGCGTGCCTACATTCGTGATGCAAAGAATGTGCGGGGTGCGGAATACATCGTGCTCGTCGGCGCGGACACAACAGACGCGCCAGGACATGCAGGTTCGGGCTCGGTCAGCTTTGTTCCCACGCCCTATTCCGCTACCAGTCTATTCGTCCGATATGCGCCCTCGGATCCATTGCTGGCGGACACGGATGGTGATCGTCAGCCCGATGTTGCACTGGGACGGCTGCCGGTGCGCACATTGGCAGAGGCGCAGGAAGCGGTCCGCAAGATTCTAGCGTACGAGAATCAGGCGGCCACCAGTACGGCGATGCTCGTCGCCGGGCCGGTAGACAACAATTTGCCGCGTGCTTTCGCTACGGCTTCAGAAGATCTGTCGGCGGAATTGCCCAATGTCTGGACGGTCGATCGTGTGTATCAGGATCTTGTCGGGCTAAATCCAGCGCGCCAAGCGATCGTCAACGGATTCAATAGTGGCCGCAGCGTGATCTCTTACATCGGCCATTCTGGTCCATCGGTGTGGTCGGGCGGCTCGGGCCCCAATCCCTTGTTTGATATCAGCCAGGTGATGGGAACCAGTGTTGATCCAAACAGGCCGAACCTGGCCGCGAGTGCGAACCAGCCGATCGTGCTTCAGTTCGCCTGTTGGACTACGTACTTTGTGTCAGCATCGCAAAACACGATGGCACAAGCACTGTTGCTAACTCCTAACCGCGGCGCCTCGGCGATCGTGGGAGCGACGGTTTTGTTGGATCAGATCAGTCATGACCGCATGGCCGCAGCGGTCGCGTCTCGGCTAGTGCCGGGTGCGCGGATCGGTGATGTGATTCAAGCCGCCAAGATAGCGCTAGCGAACGACGCACAAGATCCTGCGGGTCCGGAGATCCTGCTCGGTCAAGTACTGCTGGGTGACCCGGCGCAAGCTATTCAATAGGCACGATCTGTCACAGCACGCTGCAAAAGGCCCCGATTGGGGCCTTTTGTTTATGGCGATCAAGAAGCGCGATGGTTTGAGATTGCTGGATCAGACATGCGACTGGCAGGAGGTTTTACGAATGAATGCCCGGTCTAAATCTGGAATCCGCACGAACAAACAACAAGTCGGTCTGCCAAAGCGCGCCGTTGCCTCGTCGGACTTGCGACCAGATATCAATGAGCACGAAATGGCGAGCGACCATGTGTGCGATCACGTCGGTTATCAGCGGACAACCCTGGTTGACCTCAATTAAAGACGCTTCCAGGACCACGAACTCGGTCCTTGCCACAGCTTCTTCTGCGCCGAGCAGAACCTTTAGTTCAAAACCTTGCACGTCCAACTTCAGCAAATCAATCGCTTGGTTTGTCCATCTGCGCTCGGCGAGAATCGAGTCCAGCGTGCGCGATACGATGTCAACGCGATGCCCATTCGGCGCTAAACCCTCCGGCAACACCGAACTGCCAGTCTCCATCTCGATAAAGCTGACCGTTGCTCCATCCGTCGGACCTAAGAGCGCCATTTCCAATTCTACTGAAGCGCTTTGATCGGCCAGCGCCTGCAAGCGCGCACGCTTTGCTTGCTGCGCTTCAATCATCAGAATGCGAGAACCAGGAAACACGCGAGATGCGAATTTGGTCCATTCGCCCTCATAGGCACCGACATCAATCAGTAAGCTTGGACGCAAGCCCCAACGGCGCAGTAGGTCCAGATACAACCAGTCGCCCGCGTACAGTCCGACCTTAAGCAAGTATCGGCGGATACTGATTGGCAGGCAGCTTCTTACCGCCTGTGTAAGTCTGGACATGTATTACTCGGCTCACTGTCATTGATGTCAGATTCGACGTTAGAATGACGCAGTAAGATCTTGATCGGCTGAAGTTTTCGCTGTGTTTTACAGCTTCGTCACAAAGCGCCGAGCAAATCGCAAAGGCTTGGATACAGAATTCAACCTTCGATTGCGTGTCGAGCGGCAACTGTGCACACTGAAATTGACCGCTGCGCCATCGCGCTGCGATAGACGTTGGCATCAGGGGATTCGATGAGCCAGTTTGGACCCGCGATGATCGCGGCGATTGCAAGTGCGCTCGCCATCATGCTTCTGATTCGCTTCGCCACCCGGCTCGGTCTGATCGATCATCCGGCGGGGCGCAAAGACCATCAGCACCCCGTTCCGGTGGTTGGTGGCCTCGGCATATTCGTTGGAATGTGCGCGGGCGCGCTGGTGGCAGGTTTGCACACCCCGGCTGTGACCGCGCTGATTCTCGCGGGCGCAATGATGGTTTGCATCGGTGCGCTGGACGATCGCATGGATCTCAACTGGCGCGTGCGCATTCTTGCGCAGGTATTCGCGTCTGCCTTGCTAGTTGCTTTCGCGGATGTTTCCATTCGACGGCTGGGATATGGCGGAGAGTGGCTGACGCTGGAGCTCGGCTGGATGGCTTGGCCGATCACCTTATTCGCCGTGGTTGGTGTGATCAATGCCATCAATATGGTGGACGGAGTCGATGGGCTGGCTGGCAGCCTCGCGCTGTGCAGTCTGTGCGTTATGGCCGTGATCTACCGCGGACCGGCACTGGATTTCGAATGGATGCTGGTCATCTGCGGGGCTGCCGTAGCCAGCTTTCTCGTGTTTAACTTGAATCTGGGGCTGCGTCGTCGAGCGTTGACCTTTATGGGCAACAGCGGTAGCGCATTGCTTGGATTGCTGCTGGCCTGGTGCGCCATCCGGTTAACGCATGAAAGTCAGCCCTCAATTACGCCTGCGCTCGCGCCATGGCTGGTCGCCTGGCCGCTAATCGATTGTTTGGCGCTTATTGCGCGCCGACTGCGTGCGGGTCGTTCACCGTTCTCCGCGGACCGGTCGCACGGTCATCACCTGTTGCTGGATCGCGGTTGGGCCCCGACAGCAGTCGTCGCCGTTGCCGTGGCCGTGCATCTGGGCTTGGCCCTATGCGGTCTCGCCTTGCATGCGGCGGGATTGCCCGATATTGGCTTGATCGCGCTCTTCATCGTACTTATTGGAATCTACTATTGGATCGCAGGAATGCTTGTTTCCCGACATGTTGTCGCCGCGAGCGATGAGTTGGGCGCAACGACTCCCGCGAGGAGTGAGCATTTAAGCGCGCGTGCTTGAGCATGCGTAGTTCAACCAAGATTGCGATTCCCGCATCATGAGACGGGTTGCAAATCCGATAGAACGGCAATTAGCGCCAGACGCGATTGCCAAATCCGTACCGCGTCGCGACGGTTGACCGCAATGGCGCCGGCGGCGATCGCCGCGGCGCGGCGTGTGGGGTCCAAATCATAGTGCGGTGCCTTGGCGTGTGGCTGAAAGCTTCTGCGCGGCATGCCGATTTGTGTCGCGAGTTCATGTAGCGCGGTCAGGTCTGGATCGTCAGCGAAAAGGTGGCAGTTGCGCGTGGGAACGCCGCGCGGCTTCCATCCGAAATCGATCAAGGGGTCCACGTAAACGGCCACTTAGTGTGGTTTCCGTCAGCGCTCAATGCACCTTATCGATGGTCAGTTCCACGCCGCCCGCTGTGCGCCACTCCAGGCCTGCACTCAAAGTTTCAAGATCGCCGGCTTGTGCTTGGGCATTCCCGGTCATCGAGATGCGCGCGCCGATGACGACGCGCTCGAACTGCGACAGTGACATTGTCGGCATCATTCCCATACTCGTGTCGAGCCGTAATTCGACCGGAAATTCGCCGGCCGGCATGCGCGCAATCGCGAGTGGCATGGGCGGTCCATTTTCTGCGCGCGCAAACACGAACAGCACCGCGCCAGCTTGAACTTTGGACTGGAGTGCTTCCGCCAGATTGACTTTGACGGCAATCCCTTCGATTTCGCCCGATGCCGCTTTCGGATCGTTCGACGGGCTTGCGGTGCCTGGACTCGGTGCTGTGTCGGCCGGTGTTGTTGCACTGGCTGACGCATCCATACCCGGCGCGCTGGATGCCGCAATCGCCGGCTTACCTTGGTTGGCGCGCGCATCATTCAATTGCGAAAGCACCGCGCCATGGACGCTGCTGGTTGGATCCATCTCCTCCAGCAACAACTGCCAACTGGCTTCAGCGCCACTGGCATCGCCGGCTTGACGACGCGCAAATCCTTTCAGCCACAGTGCACGCTGGTGCTTCGGCTCTAGCGCAAGCGCGCGATCAAGGCGCTTCTCCGGCTCGCCGGCCAAAGTACGCGGCTCCACAGCCAGACCCAGCACTTCGGCGTATTCCGCCAATACATCTGCACTCTCTTCAACCAGCGGCAGCGCTTTCTCAAAGGCATCACGCGCCGGCCCAAACTGGTCCGTTGCTCTATAGGTGCGAGCCAAGAGCACCCAGCCATCACCATCTTGCGGATTGTCGCGCAGCTTGGCAGCCAGTGATTCGGCCGCGGCCGACAAATCAGGCGCATTTTCTGCCGCCGCATCGGCTCCCGTCATGGCGGGGTTGGCGGCTTGCGCTACTACTACCGGCGCGGGGCTTCGGAAACTCAGCGCGTTGGGATTACCCACCTTTTGGTACAACAGCATGAGTGCGATCGGCAGACTGATCAGCAGCACCACGGCGATCACCGTGGCTGAGCGTGGTCGGGGGGGCGATGCGGCAGATGAGGGCTTGTCCACCAGCGCCAATGCGGCCTCGCTGAGCATCTGGCGCCTTGCCGCGAAATCAGAATCGGAAATCAAGCCCGCAGCTTGTGTGGCCTTGAGCGCTTCCAATTGTTGCCGCAAGGTGGCTGCCTGGGCGGCAACAGCGGCACCAGCGTCACGTCTGAATAGGGGGAATAGAAGCAGGCCGAGCGCGCTCGCCGCCAGAAGGGTTGAGAAAATCCAGAATGTCGAAGTCACCAATCTTCCTCATCGGGTGGCAGATTTGCTGGGCGCATTTCGTTGCGCTTGCGCTTGCGCAAGGCCATGACCAGGGCCATCGCGCTGCCGGCCAAAATGACGAATGGCCCAAACCACAGCAACCAAGTACTACTTTCCACGCGCGGGCGGTACAACACAAACTCACCATAACGCGCGATCAAAAAATCCTTGATTTCATCGTTGCTGTGACCTTCGCGCATCAATCGAAAGACTTCCTCGCGCAACTGGCGTGCGACATCGGCATCGGAATCGGCAAGACTCTGGTTTTGGCATTGCAGGCAGCGCAATTCGTACAACAGGTCCTTGAAACGAACCTCTTCCGCGCGGTCGGTGAAGGGCATCGGATCGATCGCGATAGCCGGGACCGAAAAGAAGCTCACGGTGAGCGCTATGGACAGCAGCCAAGTGTTAAGCCATCTCATTGAGCACCTCCCGCAAGCAAGGGCTTGACGCGCTTCTCGATCTCCTCTGGACTCAAGGCGCCGACATATTTGTAGAGCACACGCCCATCCGCGCTAATCACAAAGGATTCGGGCGCGCCGGTCACGCCGAAATCGATGCCGAGACGGCCGTCTGCATCGAAGATGATCTGCTCGTAGGGGTTGCCAAACTGCGCGAGCCAGCGCTTAGCGTCCTCGCGCGTGTCATTCCAGTTAAGTCCCACGATTTTGAATTCGCCTTTGCGCGCGTAATCCATCAACACAGGATGCTCGTAGCGGCAGGTGATGCACCAACTGCCGAAGACGTTGAGTAGATAGGCTGTGCCAAGCAAACTGGTCTTACTGATGACGCGCTCAGGATCTTCCAATGTCGTCGCGGAGAATTCCGGTGCGGGCTGATTGATCAACGGGGATGGCAGCAGGCTCGGGTCTTTGCCGATGCCGCTCCACAATACCCCGCCGATCAATGCAAAAATGCCCAATGGTACAAAGGCGCGGAGCATCAGGCGCGTTCCGGCAGATCGGCAAGGTTGGTTTCGACCGGCTGCTCGGACTCATCGCGTGTCTTCACCGTCTGCCGCAGCCGCCGTTCGGCGGCAGAAATGAATCCGCCAAACATCATCATTAGCGCGCCAAGCCACACCCAGCGGATCATCGGCTTGTAGTACAGGCGCACAGCCCAGGCGCCCTCGGTCCCGATTGGCTCGCCCATGGCGATATAGAAATCGGAGAAGAATCCGGCATCGAGGGCGGCCTCGGTCATCACCTGGCCGCGCAAATAACGCCGCTTCTGCGGATGCTGGATGCTCTTCAGCACGCCATCGTCGCGAATCTCGAAAATGCCTTCATCGGCAACAAAATTCGGACCTTCACGATGCTCGACGGCGATCAACGCGACTTGGTAGCCGGCGACTTCGACGACATCGCCGGGCTGCATACGCACATCACGCTCGATGTTGAGCGATTCAGTGACGACCACGCCCAGGACAAAAATGCCGACACCCAGATGCGCCAAGCTCATGCCGATCATTTCAGCGGTCAGCCTGCGTCCTGGCGCTGCCTTGCGTATGCGCTGCAGCAGAAAGCTCAAGGTGCCAAAAATCACCCATGCGCCCGCAGCTATGCCGCCGATGGCTTTGAGCGGCAGGTCCTGATGTGTCACCCAACTGATAGCGGCGACTACCGCAGCGAGCGCCAGTGCCGTGCGCAAACCCAGCCAGACTCGCCCGACGGAATCGCCCTTCCAGCGCGTCAACGGACCAAAGGGAATCAGCCACACGAGCGGCGCCATCAGCACGAAGAACATCAGGCCAAAGTACGGTGGACCGACTGAAATCTTGCCCCAGCCCAGGGCTTCCGCAACCAGCGGATACAAGGTGCCAAGCAAGACCATTGCCGCAGCGGTCATCAGCAAGATGTTGTTGAGTAGCAGCAGGCTTTCGCGAGAATACAGCGCAACCGGTGGCGCGGAGGCTAGCCGCGGCGCGCGGATGGCGTAGAGCGTGAGCGCACCGCCGGTCACGATCACCAGGAACACGAGGATGAAGATGCCGCGTGTGGGATCGCTTGCAAAGGCATGCACCGAGGTCAGGACGCCGGATCGCACCAGAAAGGTGCCGAGTAGACTCAAAGAGAATGCGCAGATGGCGAGCAGCAGCGTCCAGGCCGCGAAGGTTCCGCGCTTCTCGGTCACCGCCTGCGAGTGGATCAGTGCCGCACCGACCAGCCAGGGCAAAAAGGACGCGTTCTCCACCGGATCCCAGAACCACCATCCACCCCAGCCCAATTCGTAGTAGGCCCACCAACTGCCGAGTGCGATGCCGATGGTCAGAAAGGCCCAGGCGACATTGGTCCAAGGACGCGACCAGCGTACCCATTGGCGATCAACACGGCCTTCGATCAGCGCGGCGACGGCAAATGCAAAGGCGACCGCGAATCCCACGTAGCCCATGTAGAGCATTGGGGGGTGCACGATCAAGCCAAAATCCTGCAGCAAGGGGTTTAAGTCATTGCCGTCGCTGAGCGGCGGCACATGGCGCTCAAAGGGATTGGAGGTAAGCAGCGTGAACAAAAGAAAGCCGATCGACACGATGCCGAGCACACCGAGCGCGCGGGCCATAAAATTCTCCGGCAGCGAGCGGCTCAAGGCCGCGAGCGCCACCGTCCAGCCGGACAGGATCAATACCCACAATAACAGCGAGCCTTCGTGCGCACCCCATACGGCGCTGAACCGGTAGTGCCAGGGCAGCGCGAGATTTGAGTTTTGCGCCACATAAGCGATGGAGAAATCCTGGATCAGAAAGCCGTGCGTCAAAATGGCATAGGCGATCGCGAGGAAGAAAAACTGCCCGTAGGCGGCGGGCCGCGCCAACGACATCATTGCGCTATCGCGCAAGTGCGCGCCCAATATCGGCACCGTGGCCTGTACCACAGCGAGAATAAGCGCCAAGATCAACGCGATTTGGGCGACTTCCGGCATCATGAGCCGAGATTCCCGTTTGCCTTCGCCTCGCGCAGCGCTTTGCCTTTCTCCATCGCTTCTTGCACCTCTGCCGGGACGTAATTCTCATCGTGTTTGGCCAGCACTTCCTCGGCCGTGAACAGTCCTACGGTATTCATCATGCCGATCGCGATCACGCTTTGTCCCTCGCGAAATAGATCCGGCAAGATGCCCTCGAACTCGACTGGCAAATTCTCAAAGCGATCGGTGACCACGAAATGCGCCTTCAACGTGTCGCCATCGCGCTTGGAACTGCCTTCCAGCACCACGCCGCCTAAGCGGAAGGTGCGGCCATGCGGCGCTTTGCCTTGGGCGATTTCGCTGGGGCTGTAAAAGTGATTGACGTTTTCACGCAGTGCAGTTAGCGCCAGTGCAGTGGCTGAGCCGACGCCAAGCACCAACATGCAGATGAGAATCAAACGGCGGCGGCGCATCGGGTTCATGAAAAGCTCCAGTGGAGGGAAGGTCGAGACGCAGCTCCAGCGTGACCATTATGCGACGGGCGGTTCGAGCGTATCGACGGTAGATTTTGTGTGCGCAGATTCTCGACGCAAACGCGCGCGCAATTGGGCACGCAACTGGCGCTGGCGCACCCACGGTGGCAGCAGGTCCGCAAGCAGCAGCAGGGCACTCACGACGCAAGCGGCGTAGACATAGCCCCAGTGTCCATGCGTTTGCAGCCATTCGAGCATCAGTCGCTCACTCCGAGTACTTGGCTGCGTACCCAATGCTTGCCGCGCTCGTGTTCCAGTAACAGTCCACGCGCGCGCAGGAGCAGTGCAAACAGGAAATACAACTTGGCGGCAGTCGCCATGATCAACAATGGCCACAACATTGAGGGGTGAATGCTGCTCTTGCCTATTAGTCGCACTGTGTCGCCCTGATGCAAGGTATTCCACCACTGCACCGAGAAATGAATGATCGGGATGTTGACCACGCCAACCAGGGCCAGCACGGCGGCGGCGCGCGCACCTTGGCGTACGTCATCGTACGCGGAGGCCAATCCAATCACGCCGAAGTACAAGAATAGCAGAGCGAGTTCGCTGGTCAGGCGCGCGTCCCATTCCCAATAGGTGCCCCACGTAGGTTTGCCCCAGAGCATCCCGGTGACCAAGGTAATCGCAGTGAACATGGCGCCAATGGGCGCGCAGCTCAAGAACACGATTTCCGACAATTTAATACGCCAAATCAGCGCGATAGCACCATTGATCGCCATCAACACGTAGATCAACATGCTCATCCACGCACTCGGGACATGGATGTAAATGATGCGAAAACTATCGCCCTGCAAATAATCCGCCGGTGCCGCGTACAGGCCCCAATACATGCCGATCATGGCCAGGACCAGCGCGATTCCGCCGGTCCACGGCATCCAGCGCGTCGCAAAAGCGTAGAAATAGGGCGGTGAGCCGAGCTGGTGAAACCATCGCAAAATCGGATTCATGCGGCTCTCCGGGCAACGGTGCCCGCGAGATTTGTATCTATTGCGTTCACGCGTCGACGAAGACAATTCACGGTGGACTATCCGATCCAATCTTTAGGCCTGCGGCCGCGGCCAGCGGCGCAAGTGTCAATAACATTAGCGTTTGTGCGGCGAGCAGCATCAGCGCACTACGTGGCGAGTCACCGAGCCGCACCGCGTCAACTGCGCCACTGCCAAAGATCAACAGCGGCAGGAACAAAGGCATCACGATGATCGCCAGCAAGATACCACTGCGACGCAGGCGTGCCGTTAAAGCGGCCGCAATCAGGCCGATCTGCGTTGCGCCCAAGGTCCCGATCGCAAGTGCCAGCAACAGCACGGGTAGTTGATCTGCGGGCAGTTTCAGCAGCATTGCCAGTAGTGGCGTCGCCAATGTCAGACCCACGCCATATAGCAACCAGTGCGCAGCGGCTTTAGCGAACATCAGGCCGATCATAGATGTGGAGCCGCAAAGCCATTGATCAAGCGTGCCGTCGTCAGCATCCGGCCTGAACATGCCTTCTAGGCTCAAGAAACTGGATAGCAGGACCGTCACCCAGATGACCGGCGCGGCAACAGGCGCGAGTTTGTTGGCAGAGCCGCCCAAGGCGACGCTGAATAGCAGCACCACCAGGACGGCGAAGGCGAGCGGCATCAGCAAATCCGCACGCCGCCGAACGGCGAGTCTTACGTCGCGACGCAACAATCCGATGTACGGGCGAAAGCTGCTCATGGGAGAGCGGCCAAGCGCAGCACGGATGCAGGAACAGAAATGGGTAAGACGCCATGACTGGTCAAAATCGCACTGCCGCCACGCGCTAGATGCGTGCGCAGAAGTTGTTCCACCACCGCCATTCCTGCGGCATCCAGATTGGCAAAGGGCTCATCGAGCAGCCAAAGCGGGCGCCGGCTTGCAGCCAATCGCGCCAGCGCCGCGCGCTTGCGTTGACCGGCAGATAGGGTACGCGCCGGGACGTCCTCAAATCCCGCCAATCCCAGAGCAGCGAACAGGGGATCGGCATCCGCGACGCCCGCTTCGCCGGCTAGCGCAAGGGTGAATTCGAGATTTTCGCGTGCACTCAAATCTCCCTTGAGTGCCAGCAAATGTCCCATCCACACGCTGCCCGCACGCAAAGCGTGTCGCCTCTCGAGCACATCTTCGCCAAGGAATTGCAAAGTCGTCGCTTGAAGTGCGTTCAGTCCCAGTAGCGCGCGCAAAAGGGTGGTCTTGCCAGAACCATTATTGCCCTCAAGCACCAGTAGCGCGCCACGTTCGACGCGCAACTGAAGTGGCGCGAACAGAGCTTCGTCGTCGCGTACACACAGCAGATCATTAGCCTCTAGCGCGGGCACAGATAATTTTGATTCGGCGTCAATGGTCAAAGGTACAAATGGGCGGCGAGGGCCGCGCGATGTTACCGATTCGGCCCGCTGACTTCGATGCGTCTTGGCGCTGGCATGGATCGTGAGTGCGAGCGTGTCACGCGAAGTTTCCGAGTTGTCCACGCGCATGTCGATCAAGAATCGTTCGTACCCTTGCGGACGGGGTTGATGTTGACGTCGCGCTGTCATCCACATTGGTGGACCAACTGAATGATCGAGAGTAGCTCTGGATCGATGTGTGCGCCGCCACGCCCGAGGAATATTTGTTGATGCAGGAGAGCCTGCGGTTTGATCTAAGCACCATCATCGGCGATCTGTAGCGACAAAGTCGCCCGAGCCTGCTGCATTTGGATGCGAGTTTCGCTGTCCGGGCCCACGCGGTTTGCTTAGCAGAAAATGGCCAGTGCCTCGCGCAACCGCTCACCTTGGTCGCGGGCGCAAACTTCGTCGTCACTGACCATGCGCATTCGCTCGCGTTTCTAGACGAACTCGACGAACGCGAGCGCGGGTCGATGCGCGATTCGAGCGCGCCGATGATTCCCTTGAGAGTGCGCGAACTTTGATCGTCGGCGCCTTCGGCCTATTTACGACGCACACGGGCCAGCGCACCACGCAGTCAATGCGTTCGCTGACTTTTTTCACCCGGCTTTTGGGCTCGCTGGGGCTGGTCGCGGGCGTGTTTGGTATGAACTTCGAGGTTGAGCTGTTTCAGAGCGGCGCTTGGGGGTTCGGCATCGTGGTGGGATTGATGGTCGCCGCCATTGGTATCGCCATGGCCTTCGGACGCGCACGGCACTGGTACTAACTGCAAAGAACCGGCGACCCGATGGTTTCGCGCACGATGTGAGCGCGCTCGGTTGCGATCTGCATGGCCGCTCATCGGTTTGTGCCCATTCTTCAGGATTGGCTTTCTATAATTCGAATCTCCGAGTGATCAAGAGTGCCAACGCGCATGCGCAAGCTGGTTGCGGGCTTTTTGTTGTTGGGCGTGAATATCGGTGTCGCACAAGCGCCGCGTACCGTGTACATCGTCGAACTCGAGATGGCGCCGGTTGCGAGTTTCGTCGGCGACAGCACCCGCGGATTAAAGGCGACCACGCCCGGCGAGACCGGTGACACGCGTCTCAATGCACGCAGCAAGGCCGTGCGCGACTATGTGCAGGTCATTGATGCGGAACACGCTGAAATGCTGGTCGCCGCCAGCGAGGTGGTCGGCCGTGCGCTAAGTCCGGTGCAGGAATATCACTATGCATTGAATGGTTTCGCCTTCCGGTTGACGGCCGATGAAGCGGCACGCCTGGCCGAGTTGCCGGGAATTCGACGGGTGGAAGCCGAGCGCTTTGAATACCCGCAGACCGACGCGGGTCCGGCATGGATTGGTGCTGACCAAGTGTGGCAAGGCGCGAATGGCAGCCCTGCCACTCGCGGCGAGGGGGTGGTCGTCGGGATCATTGACGGCGGTATCAACGCCAGTCATCCGGCCTTTGCGGCGATTGACGGCGATGGCTATGTGCACGTTAATCCAGAAGGTCGGCGATTCGGACTTTGTCAGACCTCGCAGCTTCTCAGTTGCAACAACAAGCTCATCGGCATCTACGATATGACCGACGAGGCGCCGCGCAACGGCAATGATACGGAGGGACATGGCAGCCACGTCGCCGGAATCGCCGTGGGTAATGTGCGCACGGCGTCGATCGCTGCGAGTACCACGACTTTGCAATTGCGCGTTTCCGGCGCTGCGCCGCGCGCGAACCTGATCACCTACAAGGCATGTCTCAAAGCCACCGCGACGACAACTAGCGTGTGTCCGAGTAGTGCCACCACTGCCGCGCTGGATCGTGCCATTGCCGACGGTGTCGACGTCATCAATTACTCGATAGGCGGCGGGGCGATCGAGCCTTGGAGTACATTGTCCGGCGGCGGTGGCAGCGCGTCGATGCGCGCGATGGCCAATGCAGCCCGCGCCGGCATTGCGATTTCCGTGTCTGCGGGCAACGAGGGCCCACTCTCGGAGAGCGTCACCTCGCCGTCGAACTCGCCATGGGTGATTGCGGCAGCAAATGCCACACACAACCGCAAATTGGCCAACACATTGACCGATTTATCCGGGGCTAATTCAGCGCCGCCGATGGCGAGCTTTATTGGTGACGGCCTGACTGGTGGAGTAGGCCCGGTGCGTTTATTGCTCGGCGAGCAGCGCGGTGCGGCCTTGTGTAGCCAAGGCAGCAATTTGGACAGCCCGCCCACTGGTATCAGCAATCCGTGGACGGGTTTGGTATTCAACGGCGAAATCGTCGTTTGCGACCGCGGCACGCAGGCGCGCGTGGCCAAGAGCTTCAACGTACGTCTCGCCGGGGGCGGCGGTATGGTGCTGGTGAACGCGGCGGCGGATGGTGATAGCACGGTGAGTGATGACCATTCGCTGCCCGCTACACATATCGGCTTCAACGCGGGCCAGCAGCTCAAGGCCTGGATCCGCGCCAATGCTGACGGTGCGCAGGGCCGGCTGACTGGCGTGCAAGCATTGCGCGAGGACCGTTTCGGTGATGTGCTGGCTGCGTCGAGTTCGCGCGGCCCCGATGTCTCCGGCGCGCGCATGCTCAAACCCAACCTGACCGGGCCGGGATCATCCATCTTGTCGGCTGCCGCCACGGGCGCTGGTGAGGCGACACTGTCGGGCACCTCGATGGCTTCTCCGCTCATCGCTGGCGCTCTGGCCTTGCTGCGGGCCGGTCGGCCCAATGAAAGCTTCGGCACCTTGTTCTCGGCGCTAGAACTGACCGCCATCGCCGCTGTGCGTCGCCAAGATTCAACCACCGCCGCGAATTTGCTCGAAGCAGGCATGGGTCGAACGCGTGTTGATCGGGCGTTGGCATCCGGCTTGGTGTTGCCACTTTCGATCAGTGATTTTGATCGCGAAAGCCCGCTTTCCGGTGGCGACCCCGCGCGGCTTAACACCGCGTCTTTGTATCGGGAGGAGTGCACCACGCGATGCAGTTTCACGCGTACGGTGAAGGCTTGGCGCGCAGGGACATATGCGGTGGCTGACACATCTGTCGGCGGCGTCAGCATCGCGGCAACACCAGCCAGTTTTAGCCTGGCTGTTGGCCAGACGCAGGCGATCAATTTCGAAGTCGATGTCAGCCACCCGCGCGTACTCGGGCGTTGGGCCTTTGGTGAACTAACAATCACCAGCAGCAGTGATCCGAGCATTCCGGCGGCAGTCTTCCGCAGCGCGATGCGCTCTGCCGCAGGCAATATCCCAAACTTCGGGCGCAATTACAGCGTGAATCAGGATCGCGGCTATATCGACGACACGCTCGACGGCTTGGTCGCGCTGACCGCTTTAAGCTTTGTGGTTCAGGGTCCGGAGTTGGCCCGCGACTTCACCAGCGCGCTCGTCGTTGATCCCACGCCCAACGAGGCCTTCGACAACGAGAACGGCACCGTGACCCATTCGGTCGAACTCACCAGCGTTGGCGAAGTACGCGCGGAGGTGGTGTCGAGCACGGCTCGCAATCTCGATCTTTTCCTCGGCGCTGACCGCAACGGCAATGGTCTGGCGGAAGAAAACGAGTTGCTGTGCGAGAGCGTCAGCATGCAGTCAATCGAATCGTGCCGCGTATTTGACCAACCCGCGGGACGTTACTGGATTCGCTTGCAGAATCGCAGCGCGTTGAACGCTAGCGATGCGTCAGTCGTCGCCATCGCGACCATTCCAACGCAGGTCTTAAACCGGCGCGCGCACGCCACGGGTCCAGGCAATGCGGCCGCCGGCGCGCCAATTCCCTTCCGCCTCGCTTATGACGTGTCCGGGCTGAAGAATGCCGAGCGCGCATACGCCACGCTGGAACTGCGCGCAGGCGCCAGCCCCGAAACGACCTTCGCACGAATTCCATTGAGCTTCTTGCGCACCGGTGTCGGCCTTCCGCAGGCCTTCTACTTGCAGAGCGATCAAGCTGCGTCCTTTCAGTTGCCACCCGGCGGGGCGCATGAGCGTTTGGTCATCGATGTGCCCATCGGCGCTACGCGATTGGATGTCGCGATGCGCGGTGTCGAGGGTAACGCCAGTCTTTACCTTGCCAAATCGCCCACAGAAAGCATCGGCGTGCTGCCAGTGTCTCCGCCCGAGTCGGCTGCGTCCGTCAGCGCGAATGGTCCAGATAGCAACGAGATGGTGAGTTTGTCGGCACCGTCTTTAAGCCCGGGACGTTGGTATGTCGTCGCCAGAAATCCCGGCGCGGCCAGTATCGGGGTCGAAATCACAGCGCGAATCACCAGCAGTGTCGCCGCGCCGTTTGCCTTCGAGACTTGGTACAACCCGGAACGTAGCGGCCACGGATTGTTCTTTACGCGTGCCGCAGACACGGCTCAGATGGTGTGGTACAGCTATGACGACACTGCGCAACCGACTTGGTATTTGGGCTTTCCGGATGGCTTGACCAGTAGCGCCGGACAGGCTGGCACAGATCTGTATCGCTATAGCTGGGTTGGCGGTGCTGCACATGCCACGCGCGTGGGTCGGGCAACATTTTCACGCCAAGCAGAGCGCATGGTTTTCGACTGGGAAATCGATGGCCAGAGCGGCAGTGAAGCGATGACTTTGCTGACTAACAGCGCTTGCGTGACCGGTCCAACCGGTGCATTCGATCCCAGCGGATTGTGGTTCGAGCCCGCACGATCAGGTTACGGCGTAAATATCTTTGTGCGTCCCGACACCGATTTTGCAGTCATGTATTTGTACGACAGCCAAGGCCGGCCGCGCTGGTTGTTGGGGCAAAACGGGAGCTTCGGCCAAGCGCCGTTGGAGTTGTTCCAGTACACCGGCTTTTGTGCCAGTTGCGCCGCCGTCCCGGTTACGCGCCGATCGGTTGGAAGCTTCACGCGGAGTTTTGATGCGACGCCTGTCGCCGGTGCTGAGATCTCCGGGCGCTGGACAATTTCCGCGAATTTCGCGGCACCGGTGACCGGCAGTTGGATCGCGAATAATGTTGCCAGCCAGTTGCTAACGGGTCGAAGGGCATGCGCGCCATGACTTCGCGCAGAGCGCGTCACAACTGACAGAATGGGCCATCGCATTCCTTGGGTGCTGCCATGACGTCGCTGCCGGGGGCAAGGCTCGCCTCGATTCACGTCTATCCGGTCAAATCCTGCGCGCCGATGAAGCTGCAATCGGCGCTGGTCCAAAGTCGCGGCTTGCAGTTCGACCGGCGCTGGATGCTGACCGATGAATCCGGTCAGTTTGTCACCGGACGCAAGTTTGGTGGATTGGTTCGCGTCAGTGTGTTGGCTGATGCTTCGGGTTTGGTGTTGACGGCGCCGGGAATGCAAAGCCTGGAAGTCCCAGTGCCAGCGCAGGCCCCGCGGCATATCGCCGAGGTGTGGGGTGCGCGGGTGAGCGTTGTCGATGCGGGAGACGTCGCGGCAGCGTGGTTCTCTCAATTTGCCGGCCAAGCGCTGCGCTTGGTGCACGCAGATGCGGCTGCGCATCGCCCAGTCGATCCCAAGTACGCGCAGCCCGGTGATGAAGTCAGTCTGGCGGACGGCTACCCGGTGTTGCTGCTTTCTCAAACAGCCGTGCAAGAGCTCACGGATCGCGTCGGACGCGAGATGGTGGCTGCTCGATTTCGGCCAAATTTGGTCATTTCGGGTGTGCCCGCGCATGCGGAGGATAGTTGGCGGCGCATCCGCATTGGAGCTATCGATTTTGACGTGGTCACAGCGTGTGTGCGCTGCGCTTTTACCACGGTGGATCCGGTCAGTGGCGAGCGCAGCGCCGATGGAGAGCCTTTGCGCAGCCTCAAATCGTACCGACATAACGGCAAGGGCATCACTTTTGGCCAGAACCTGATCGCGCGCGGCGAGGGCCGAATAACTGTAGGTGAGGCGCTCCACGTCATCGAATAAATGCTCTACCGGGGGTCCAAACAATCCCGCTCGCAGGTCGCTCACCATCGGCGATCGACAACGCGGAGCTAGCGCGTCGCGCCGGGGCTCCGTGCGATCTAATCCGAAGCCTTCGGGCAGGAGTTTGCGTGTACGACTACATTATCGTCGGCGCCGGTTCGGCCGGTTGTGTGCTGGCTGATCGCCTCAGTGCCGATGGCCGCCACCGAGTGCTAATTCTCGAAGCCGGCGGACGCGACTGGCATCCTTTCGTGCACATGCCAGCGGGTCTGGCGAAGCTGGTGTCGTACAAGTCGATCAACTGGAACTACTCCACGGAACCCGAGCCGAATCTGGCCAATCGCCGCTTGTATTGGCCGCGAGGGCGCCTGCTGGGCGGCTCTAGTTCCATCAATGCCATGTGCTACATCCGCGGTCAACGCGAGGACTACGACGCCTGGGCAGCGGCCGGCAATCCAGGTTGGGCATTCGACGACATACTTCGGTATTTCAAACGTTCGGAAGACAACCAGCGTGGCGCGGACCATTGGCACGGTGTCGGCGGTCCTTTATCGGTTGACGACCTGCGGCACACCAATCCGCTCAGTCACGCCATGGTGCAGTCAGCGGTACTCAACGGACACCAGCTCAATCGAGATTTCAACGCCGAATCTCAGGAGGGCTTCGGCTTCTACCAAGTCACGCAGAAGGGCGGCAGCCGCTGGAGTACCGCTGCAGGTTATCTAAAGGCCGCGCGTGAACGCACCAATGTGACTGTCATCACGCGCGCGCAAGTGACCCGTGTGTTGTTTGATAGAGATCGCGCGGTTGGCGTCGAGGCGCGCGTGCGCGGACGGGTTGAACGCTTCACCGCCGAGCGCGAAGTCTTGCTCTCTGGCGGTGCCATCAACTCCCCGCAAATTTTGATGTTGTCCGGCGTTGGCCCGGCTGCACAATTGCGCTCCCACGGTATTGGCGTGCGCGTCGATGCGCCAGAAGTGGGCGCCAATTTGCATGATCACCTGGACATCTGTGTGCTGCGCAAATGCACGCAGAAGATCACCTATGACCACCCCAACGATCTTTTGGTCGGACTGCAGTATTTCTTGATGCGTGCCGGGCTTGGTACATCGAATATTGCCGAGACAGGAGGATTCGCGCGTAGCCATCTGGCCACGGATGGCCGGCCCGATGTGCAATTTCATTTCGTGCCGGCAATGCTCGACGACCATGGACGTAATCGCCTGCCAGGCTATGGCTTCACCATGCACGCCTGTGCCTTGCGTCCGCAGTCGCGCGGGCACTTGGAACTCGCGAGTGCTGATCCGCAAGGCAAGCCGCGCATTTTTGCCAATTATTTGAGCGCCGGGAACGATATGGCGTTGATGCTGGAAGGCATTCGTATGACGCGCGAGATCTTCGCGGGCGCGCCGATGGCGCCGTACGCCGGCGAGGAGTTTGCGCCGGGTGGGCAAGTCGACGGCCGTGCGGCGCTCGAGGACTACGTTCGCCGAAAAGCTGAAACGATCTATCACCCGGTCGGGACTTGCCGCATGGGCCCGGACGAGCGCTCGGTCGTCGATGCGCAATTGCGCGTACGCGGCACCTTAGGTTTGCGTGTGGTCGACGCCTCGATCATGCCGACCTTGGTCAGCGGTAATACCAATGCGCCGACCATCGCCATCGCCGAGAAGGCAAGCGATCTGATCTTGCGCGATGCGTGAGTGCGGCTTTTCGCCACTGTTGACCTTCATTGGCAGTCAGCAAAAGTCGCTGACACCACGTCGCTGCGCTCCTCACACTGAAAATTTTTGTCCTAGGTGGGCTCAGCACAGTGTGCGTTTGCGTCACCGGATTTGCGCGCCCCTATTTCAGTCGTCGTCAGCGATACAATGCAGGCCGTGCGAAGTGTTCGAGGCTTGAAGCATCATGTCGCAAGATTCAGAGCCTCTGAGCGATGGTCGCAGTTCGTTGCCACGCCTACGCGTGGTGCCGCAACAGCGCGGATTTGCTGCTTATATCGGGCCGTTTTTTGAGGTGGAATTGGCACACGGCATGCGCCGCGCGCTATTGCTCGATTCGCGCCATCTGAATGCGAGTGGTGTGGTCGATGGCGGCGTGCTGTCGAGCTTCGCCGAATTCACGATGGCGCGCGCGGTGGCCGACGAGATTGGCGACGACCAACCCTATGTGACCATCGAGCTCAGTTGCCAATTTCAGGCCGCTGCGCATAGCGGACGCTGGATTTACGGTGAGGCCCAAGTCTTGCGGCGCACGCGCTCGCTGGTATTTGCCGCCGGAGAAATCTTCGATCAAACGCGGCGTGTCGCCTTCGCCAGCGGCATCTGGAAAATGATTGAAAGCGAATAGGGCGCTGAGCTGAGCCCCGAGAGCTCAGCGCCGCGCAATTTCAGTTCCGCGTGCGGTCCGACGCCGAGTTGCCGCTATTGCACGGATTGTGCACGCTGAATTTTAGTCGCCCTAAGTTCAACTCTCCGGCCATTTACCGTGGTGCCGCCGAAGAGAAGGCGACAGGTGAGACGATTGAGAGTACAACAAGTGTAGACAGCGTGTGAATAGACCGGCGCCTTGTTCAAAAACGCGCTACGATTCAACGCGTTGAATCAGCACTGCATTGGGCCATGATGCGCCCTGGAGGCCGAGCGAGATGAGACAATTACGTTGCACCTCGCAACAGGGGAACGTTGAAATGTCTACACCCCGAATCCACAAACGCGTCGTACGCTTAGCGTTGTGGTTGTGTTTGGGTCTATTGGCCGCATGGACCAGTGTGCTCGGCGCCGCATCCATCGATACCGCCATCCGCGCGCCTGCGCCCGACGCTTTTGCAGACGAGGTGCGCGCGTGGGCGAGCACGGTAGTTGCCAGTGGCGCAACGCCGGCGCTGGCAGTCGCGGTCATTCGCCCATCGCGGCCGGATTTGCTCATTGGTATGGGCGAAACCGTCGCCGGTGGCGGCGATCCGGTCGGCATACACACCGTTTTCCGCCTGGCTTCGGTGTCCAAGGGCTTCGCAGCGACTTTGTGCGCGGTGCTCGCCGATGCGGGTTTTTTAAGCCTGAAACAAAGCGTTCTGGACTTGGTGCCGGGCGTACAACTAGCCGATCCGAATGCTGCTACCGCGCTCACGCTCGAACGCCTCCTCAGCCATCAGACTGGCTTGCCACATCACACCGGCGATATGCGCCTGGAAGCTAACGCGTCGTTGATCGATCTGATCAACGCCTTGCCAAAGGTGCGTCCGGCGTGCGCAGTCGGCGGCTGTTATGCCTATCAAAACGTGTTGTTCAATGTCGCGGCAGATGTTGCCTTTAGTGCAGTCGGCAGCTTCTTCCAGGTGGAGTTGCAGCGGCGCCTATTCCTGCCGCTGGATATGCGAGATTCCTCGGTGGGCCGTGAAGCCTTGTTGGCGACCAGTTCATGGGCGCGCCCACATGTGTACACGGCGCGCGGTTGGGTGGCGGTCGACCCTAAGCCCACCTACTACCAGTTACCAGCAGCGGCGGGTGTCAATGCCAGTATTCACGATGTGGCCAAGTGGATGCGCGCACAGCTCGGTGAGAATCCAGAAGTCTTGTCTGCGTCGGTATTGAGTACGGTGCAAACCGAGCGAATAAGTACGCCGGGTGAAATGGCTGGTCCGGCATGGCGCCGCGAGCGTGTACGTGCGGCCGGCTATGCCCTCGGTTGGCGCGTTTTCGACTATGCCGGTCAGCGCTTGGTTTTCCATGCTGGCGCAGTGCAGGGCTATCGCGCGATGGTCGGGGTCATCCCTGAACGCGGTTTTGCAATCGCAGTTTTATGGAATTCCAACAGTGGCATACCGGGCGGTATTTTTCCGAGCGCGCTTGATCGCGAGCTCGGGCTTCCGGGACCGGACTGGCTCGATCTGCCTAGCTTACAGGCGAGTGCCGATCGCGCCGCGCGGCGCTTGCATGCACGCCAAAATTCCTCATCGAAGATTTCGACGGCGCGCTCGCGCAAGTCGTAACTTGGATTGACCCTGGCGGCTCATCGATGCCCACGCGTCCGTTTGGCCGATACTGACGCGAGCCTCATAGTCGCTGCGGCTATGATCTGCCGCTTAGCCGTCGACGGTATGAGCCATGGAACATCGCGAAACGCTGTTGCAGGTGCTCGAGAACTGTGTAGAAAAGGCTGAACACGCGCCGCTGAGCCTCGGCGAGACGCTGATCAATCTGAAAACTTCGGCGCTGGCATTGTCGACCGTCTTGCTATGCCTGCCTTTCTTGCAGCCGCTCACCTTAGGCCCCTTGTCGAGCTTGGGCGGTCTAGTGCTGACCTCATTGGGTTGGCAATTGTTTAAAGGCCGCCAAGTGATGTGGTTGCCGTCCAAAATTTATTCCTACAAGCCCACGACCAAAATCTGGGAAAAATTGCTGGGGCTTTGCCGCTGGCTGATCAGAGTACTGGCAAAAATCACACGCGAGCGTCTGGTCTCCTGGGTGGATGGGCGCGCGGGCGAACGCCTATGTGGAATGCTGGTGCTGATCGGCGGGGTGTTGCTGGTGGTTCCTGCGCCGATTCTGCCCTTCAACAACACGCTACCGGCGCTGGGCATGCTGTTCGCCGCGATTGCATTGCTCGAACGCGATGGCCTAATGGTCTTGGTCTCAGTCTTCTTTCTAATCGCCACCATTGTCTATTTTGGGGCATTCTTTTACGCATTGTATTTTCTCGGTACCAATGCAACCGATTGGGTGAAAACCTTCATTCCCGGTCTTTTCGCGTGAGCTTAGCCTCGCCGGTACGACCAGACCTTGGCCTGAAATGATTTTCACGCAATTTTAAGATTGGGCGTTTGGCTGGAAGCGTGACTTTCAGTGCACTACCAGCAAAATGCGTGTTTTAAAGCGCTTCGAGTCGGATGCCATGCGTAGACTGGCGGCGTACGGTGACATCCAGAGAGTTCAGTGAGTTTTCGGGATACATTGTGGCGTCCGTTCGACGCTCCGTGGGTCATCGCCCATCGAGGCGCGAGCGGCTGTCTGCCCGAACACGTGTTGCCGGGATATGCGCTCGCGATTGAACAAGGCTGTGATGTCATCGAGCCGGATCTGGTGTCGAGTGCCGATGGCTTTCTATTCGCGCGCCATGACTTAGGTTTGCGACGTAGTACCGACATCGCCCGGCGCGCTGAATTCGCCGCGCGAGAACGCATGGGCGTCGATGGCAGTTGCGACTGGTGGATCGACGATTTCAGCGCGGCTGATCTCGGCTCTCTGCGCGCCATTGAACCGTGGAAAACTCGCTCAGCGCGGCGCGATGGGCTGTATTGCATACCGCGCTTCGCGGCGATCCTGGATTTGTTGCTGCTTGAGCGGCGCCGTCGAGAGCGTCCGATACTTGTCTATCCAGAACTCAAAGAACCCGAATATTTTGCGCGTCTCGGCATTGATTTGGTCGAGCTGCTGCATGCCGAACTTGAGCCCCGCGGGCTGCTCGGACCCAGGGCGCCAGTATTGGTTCAATGCTTTGACGCGCCAACTTTGCAGCGCGTGGCACAGCGCAGCGGATTGCGTGTGGTGCTGCTGAGTGCGACGCTGCCCGATCTAAACGGGCCGTCCGTTGATGGATACGGCGTCAATAAGTCGGCGCTGATGGACTCGACGGCAGGCGCCGAGTTCATCGCCGCGGCGCATGCGCGCGGCCGCATGGTTCACGCATGGACCTTTCGCGATGATCAATCCGTTGCCGGGTTAGACCCCCAATCCGAGTGTGAGGCTGCATTTTCGCTGGGTTGCGATGGAGTTTTCAGTGATTTTCCGGCGACCGCGCGCCGGGCTCGCGAACAGTTCTTGGCGCGATTGGCATGATCACCGTGGATAGCGATCTGATGCAATCGCGGGTCGCTGCCCTTGAGGCGCAGATTCAACAGCACAAGCGCGAGAATCAGATTCTGCGCGGCGCCCTGCTCAGCAGCCCGGTTGCGCAGTTGGAGATCGATGCCAACGGCGCGGTGCTATTTGCGTCGACGCGCGCGATGCAAGTACTGCATGCCGAGTCCAATCAAGCCTTGGAAGGGCGGCCGCTTGCGCAGTTGCTGCCGGATACCCACGGTGTAACGCTGCAAATGTGTTTCGAAACATTTCGCGCCGGCAACGACGAGGAGCGACGCTGCAGCGTGCGCGTCGCGTGCAAGCTTGGTCGTCCCGCAATGTGGTTGCGCGCCGTGTTTTCGAAAAATGAGCGCTCGGGCGATGTCTCCACTTTGGTGCTCAGCGACGTCACCGATATGGAACTACGCCAGCGCGAGTTGGCCGCCGATCTCGACTTGCTGGAGGTGTTGTTTGAAGTGGCCGGCGTCGAGTTCTTCGAGATGCAGCCTGGGCGGCCCATTCGCAGTTCACGCGGTTTCGCGGCCTTACTTGGAATCTCGCCGGGCGCCATGGTGCCGAATGATGTAGATGAATGGTCCAAACGCATTCATTCAGACGATCGCCAGCGCATGCAGGCGCGCTGGGGCGGCAATCAAGTGGGACATCTGGCCTCGATCGAGTTCAGGGTCATTGCCGATGACGGCCGCATCATCTGGTTGCGCTCGGCCTCGGTGACGCGGCGTACGCAAGAGGGCGCGATCGAGAGTTATTCGGGCGTGGTGCGCGATGTGTCATCTGAGCATTCGGCGCGGCAACTGCTGGCAGAACGCGCGGCCTTGTTGGAACTGATGCCAGACATGCTGATCCAGGTCAGCACCGATGGTCGATTAACCTATTGCAACGACGTTGCCGAGCGCTTTTTTCAGGAATGCGGCTTGCCGCATACGCCGCGTACCATTGACGAAATCCCGTTTGCGCGGCGCCATCCGAAACAGGCGCGAGCGCATCTGGACGCAGTGGTCAAGCACGGCCAGCGCGTGCGCTTCAGTTTTATCGGCGCGATGCACCCAATGCGGCCAACGCTCGATGTGATGGGCAGTCCGGTGCTCGATCCATCCGGTGCGGTGGTCGGCGCGATCGTCTGCGCGCGCGATGTCTCGCGCTTGGTGGAAGCTGAACAAGAAGCGCGTAAGACCTTGTTGCGCCTGCAAAGTTTGGTGGAGACGGCGCGCGCCTCGATTCTTGTGATCGATGCCCACGGCACCATCGTGCTTGCTAATCGCGCCTTTAGTGAGGCATCGGGTAGCGCTGAAGACGCGGTGCTCGGCCGTGGAATCGAGGCGTTCTGTTTCCCGGAAGACGCGGATCTCCGGCGCGATTCTGTGCGTGCCTTGATCGCAAGCGGCTCGGCCTGTTTCGAGTGGCGTATGCGCCGCAGTGATGGCAGTGAACGCTGGTTGCAGGTCGATGGCAGCGCATTTAGCGAGGGTGTCGGCCAGCCGCGGCAGTTTGTTTTTGTAGCCATCGATATTGAAAGTGCACGCCGCGAACGGCAGGAATTGATTGATCGCGAACGTTGGCTCGATCGGGTGCTCGACGACGCCGGTATCGGCGCCTTTCGCTTCGACCGCCAACAAGCCAAGGCGCAGATCGTCGGTGCCTATTCACGCCTGTACCAGCAGCAATCGGCGCATTTCGTCATGGAAGACGAACTGATGACCTTGATCCTTCCCGAGCACCGGCAGCGCTTCCGCGACGAAATTGCGGTGTTCGAGCGCGGTACCGGTCGGGCAACGGTGGATTATCCTTTGGAGGTCGCAAATGGCACCCATCGCTGGTTGCGTGCCTTTTTGCGTAGTGAGGGCAGCGGAACTGAGTCTGCGGTGCTCAGCAGCGTGGTGCTCGACATCACCGAGGACCAATCGCGCCTCTGCGAGCGCGAGGAATTGCAGCGCCAGATCTATCAAGCGCAGAAGACCGAGAGCTTGGGCGTGATGGCCGGCGGTATCGCCCATGACCTTAACAACATGCTGATGGCAGCGCTTGGACAGCTTAATCTGGCGTTGTCCACCCTCGCACGCGATTCTTCCCTGGGGCTCTACCTATCCACTGTGGAAAGCGTGCTCGGGCGCATGGAAGGGCTGACTGAGCGCATGCTGGCCTATGCCGGTAAGTCGGCATCGCGCATGGAGCCCTTCGAGTTGGCTGCACTGCTTGATAGCATGCAGCCCTTACTGCGCGCTTCGGCGGGTCGATACGCTAGGCTGCGCACCGATGTTGCCGATGCACCTTTGCAGGTGCGCGGCGACAGCACGCAGATCGAGCAAGTCATCCTGAACTTCGTGCAAAACGCGGTCGATGCCATCGGTGAACGTGCTGGCAATGTGCGTTTGCGCGTTGCTGCGGTGGACGCCAGCGACGTGCGTGTGGCGGCGCTGCAATGGCCGCTCACGAGCGCGGAACGCTATTTGGAACTGATCATTCGTGACGATGGTCCGGGCATGGACGCGGTCACGGCACGGCGAATCTTCGAGCCATTCTTCACCACCAAGACCACCGGTCGCGGCCTCGGGCTCTCGGTGGTGCAAGGCATCGTCAAAGCCCACGGTGGCTCCATCAAGCTTTTCACCGAGCCCGGCATTGGCACCGAGTTCCGCGTCTATTTGCCGCTGATCGAGCACACGCCACCCGACGCCAAGCTCGAGGCCTATGACAGCAGCCAGTTCCACCCCGGTCAGCGTCGCTTGCTGGCTGTCGACGACGACGAGGATGTGCTCGCGATCACGGTGGTCATGCTCGAGCAGATCGGCTTTGAGGTGGCGGCTTTCCTGTCCGGCGACGATGCGATCGCAGAATTCATCGCGCATCCCAATGGCTACGCCTGCGCCGTGGTTGACCTCACCATGCCGGTCAAAGACGGCGCGGCCGTTGCGCGCGAACTGCGTCAACTCGATCCCACCCTGCCGATATTGTTTGTGAGCGGCTATTCGCGGCAGCAGGCAGCCGAATTGGCGGCCGAGGACGAGCACACGCGCTTCCTGCGCAAGCCCTTCCGCGCCGAAGTGCTGCGCCAGGCCCTCGATCTGCTGCTGCGAACACGCGCTGCCAAGGAATAAGCGCTTACGCAAGCGTCGGCGACATTTTCCCATGCCGGCACGTATAGACGTCCATACGTCTTTACCGCTGGTTTGACGCATCTCAACAAGTTGTGATCTATTCGGTCGGTCCGCATCTTAAGCCCGTCTCGCAAGGTACATGCGGCACGGGGGGAAAGGGCGAGACTCGCCACGGAAACCCGCAGCGGAACACGTTCATGGCCTAGGGATAGGGCCGGTGTCCAAGTACGCCAGGATGGCGGTCGAGCGCGTCAGTCGCTGCGTGTCACCGTTGAAATCACGCGTGAACGGGACTCGGTTTGACCCTTGGGTTGGCCGTGGAGGATGGAATGCGGCGCAGTGCGAGCACACCGGATTTGGGTCTTTACGATCCAGCGTTCGAAAAAGACAGTTGCGGATTTGGCCTGATCGCCCAACTCGATGATCGCGCCTCGCGCGGCATCGTCACATCGGCCCTCGAAGCGCTGGCGCGCATGACCCATCGAGGTGCCGTGGCTGCCGACGGCAAATCCGGTGATGGTTGTGGATTGCTGCTGCGGCGTCCTGAGAATTTTCTACGCAGTCTGGCCGATGAGGCGGGGATCGCGCTGCCCGAGACCTTCGCCTCTGGGTTGATTTTTTTGCCGCATGATGAAGTCGAATCCGCGCATGCCAAATTGACGCTAGAGACCGAAATCCGCGCCGCGGGCCTTGAGTTCGCGGGCTGGCGCGAGGTGCCGGTGGATGCGAGCGTGTGCGGCGCGCAAGCGCTCGCTACCATGCCGCGCGTAGTCCAGGTCTATGTCGGCGTGCATGAGGATCTGGATTTATCGGGGCTGGAGCGCTTGTTATTCCAAGCACGCCGCCGCACTGAAATCGCGTTAGCAGACCTGCCCGATTTTTATGTGGTGTCCTTGTCGGCGCATGTGTTTGCTTACAAGGGCATGGTCATGCCGGCGCATTTGGCCGGGTTCTATCGAGATCTAGATCGCGCCGATCTGACCTCTAGCGCGGTGGTTTTCCATCAGCGCTTTTCCACCAACACCATGCCGCGCTGGCCGCTGGCTCAGCCCTTTCGCTTTCTCGCGCACAACGGTGAGATCAACTCCATCCAGGGCAATCGCAACTGGATGCGTGCACGCGGGCCGCGTTTCCGCTCGCCCTTGGTCGATTTCCGGGAACTGCAACCGCTTGTGTCCATGGGCGGTTCGGACTCGCAGACGCTCGACAACATGCTCGAATGCCTGCTGGTTGGCGGCATGGATTTGTTGCAGGCGATGCGCATCCTGATCCCGCCAGCTTGGCGCGATCGCGAGGATCTCGACGCCGATATAAAAGCTTTTTACGAGTACTACCAACTGCATATGGAGCCCTGGGATGGTCCCGCTGGCATCGTGCTGCTGGATGGCCGTTATGCCGCCTGTACGCTCGACCGCAACGGTTTGCGCCCCGCGCGCTATCTGCTCACGCGCGATCGCCACGTGGTCATTGCTTCCGAAGCCGGCGTCTACGATGTTCCCGCGTCGGAAGTGGTCGAGAAAGGACGTCTTGGCCCCGGCGAAATGGTTGCCGTCGATTTGCTGCGTGGCGAGTTTCTGAAGAGCCGTGATATCGATGCGATCAACCGCGCGCGTGCGCCATTTAAGCGCTGGATGAAGTCCGGCGTACGCTATCTCAGCACCTCGCTGATCGATCCCAGCCTCGCGCTGGAACCGATGGACGCACCGGCGATTGCGGTGCATCAAAAACTGTTCAATCTAACGCGAGAAGAACGCGACACCATTCTGAAATCGCTGGCCGAAAGCGAGTCTGAAGCCACGGGCTCGATGGGCGACGACACGCCGATGGCGGTGATGTCATCCAAGCTGCGCTCGCTGTACGACTATTGCCGCCAAGCTTTTGCGCAGGTGACCAATCCGCCGATCGACTCATTGCGCGAGCAGCGCGTGATGTCGCTCATGACGCAGCTTGGCCGCGAGTGCAATGTGTTCGAATCGGCTCCGCAATACGCACGCCAAATTGTGCTCAATTCGCCCATTCTGTCGCAGCGAAAGCTCAAGCAAATTCTGTCGATGAGCGATTTCGGCGGTTATATCGAGATCGATCTCAACTATTCACAAGACGACGATTTGGAATCGGCGCTGGCGCGCTTTTGCCAGGAGGCTGAGGTTGCCGTGCGTGATGGCGTTTTGCTGGTTTTCCTGACCGATAGACACATCGCGCCAGACAAGATTCCGGCGCATGCCTTGCTCGCGGTTGGCGCCGTGCATCAGCACCTGACGCGCGTTGGAATGCGCGCGGCGTGCAACATTCTGGTGGAGACGGCGACCGCGCGCGACGCACACCATTTCGCGTGTTTGATCGGATTCGGCGCGACTGCAATCCAGCCTTATTTGGCGTATCAATCATTGCTGGCGCTGGTGCGCGCCGGGCAGATCAAGCGCCGTTTCGGTGAACCTTTGGAATTGGGCCGCAGCTACCGGCGTGGCTTGCGCAAGGGTTTGCTCAAGATCCTGTCAAAGATGGGTATCTCTTGCATCGACAGTTATCGCGGCGCGCAGTTATTTGAGATCGTGGGTTTGAGTTCGGATGTCGTCAATCTATGTTTTACCGGCACACCGAGCCGCATTCAGGGCGCGGGATTCGCGCAGATTGAAGCCGAACAACGCGAACTCAGCGCGCGCGCCTGGGACGGCATGGCTAGCGTGGAGGCCGGTGGTTTACTGAAATATATTCACGGCGGCGAATACCATATGTACAACCCCGACGTGATCGCGCGCCTGCAGGCCGCGGTGCGCACGGGTGATTACGGCTTGTATCGTGAATACGCCGATGTGGTGAACACACGGCCGCCGTCAGCATTGCGCGATTTGCTAGGGCTAAACAGCCCGCTGGCGCCCATTCCGCTCGACGAAGTGGAGCCGGTCGAAAGCATTTTAATGCGTTTTGATTCGGCCGGAATGTCCTTGGGCGCGCTCTCGCCCGAGGCGCATGAGGCCTTAGCGATCGCGATGAACCGGCTCGGCGCGCGCTCGAATTCCGGTGAAGGCGGCGAAGATCCAGTGCGCTACGGCACCGAGCGCATGAGCAAAATCAAGCAAGTGGCATCCGGCCGCTTCGGTGTCACGCCTGAATATTTGATCAACGCCGAAGTCCTGCAGATCAAGGTCGCGCAGGGAGCCAAGCCAGGGGAGGGCGGTCAGCTCCCAGGGCACAAAGTTGACGAAACCATTGCGCGCTTGCGCTATGCGCGTCCGGGCATTGGCTTGATTTCGCCACCGCCGCATCACGATATTTATTCAATCGAAGACTTGGCGCAACTGATCTACGACCTGAAGGAAATCAATCCGCAGGCGCTGGTCTCGGTCAAACTGGTCAGCCATGCGGGTGTGGGCACCATCGCCGCGGGTGTGGTCAAAGCCTATGCCGATCTGATCACGATTTCCGGCCATGACGGCGGCACAGGCGCCAGCCCCTTGTCATCGGTCAAATATGCCGGCACGCCGTGGGAATTGGGCTTGTCCGAGGCGCACCAAACGCTCAAACGTAATAATTTGCGGCAGAAAATTCGGCTGCAAACCGATGGCGGCCTGAAGACCGGCCTCGACGTGATCAAGGCTGCCGCACTTGGCGCGGAGAGTTTCGGTTTCGGCACGGCGCCCATGGTCGCACTCGGTTGCAAGTTCTTGCGCATCTGTCACTTGAATAACTGCGCCACAGGCGTCGCCACGCAGCACCCGACACTGCGTAAACTGCATTTTGTCGGTTTGCCGGAAATGGTCGAGAACTTCTTCCGCTTTGTCGCGATGGAAGTTCGGGAATTGCTGGCTGAACTGGGTCTGCGTTCTTTAAGCGAATTGATCGGCCACACCGAATTCCTGAGAACGCTCGAAGGCGCCACCGCGAAACAACAGGCACTCGATTTGTCGCCATTGCTGAGCTTGGCCGGCATGGCCAGCGATGCCGCCAATTGCTGCACCGACGAACGCAATACACCGAATGACAAGGGCATGCTGGCCGCGCAAATGGTCGAGGAAACGCGCGCCGCCATTGCGGGCAAACTCGGTGGCGAGTTCCATTATCGCGTGAGCAACCGCGATCGCTCGATCGGCGCGCGCCTGTCGGGCGAAATCGCGCGTCGGCACGGCAACCTGGGCATGAGCGATGAGCCAATCACGCTGCATTTGATCGGCTCGGCCGGCCAGAGCTTTGGCGCCTGGAATGCAGGCGGCTTGAATTTATTGCTGGAAGGCGAGGCCAATGATTACGTCGGCAAGGGCATGGCCGGCGGCAAAATCGTGGTGCGCGCACCCAGTGACGCGGGCTTCTTGCCACGCAATACCATCATCGTTGGCAACACCTGTTTGTATGGTGCCACCGGTGGCGAGTTATTCGCCTCAGGCCGAGCCGGCGAACGCTTCGCCGTGCGTAATTCCGGCGCACTCGCGGTAGTCGAAGGCACCGGCGATCACTGTTGCGAGTACATGACCGGCGGCTGCGTTTTGGTGCTCGGCCGCACCGGATTGAACTTCGGCGCTGGGCTCACGGGTGGATTCGCCTATGTCTTGGATCTGGATCGAGATTTCGTTGATCGCTACAACCACGAGTTGATCGACATCGTGAAGATTTCCACCGAAGGCATGGAAAACCATCTCTCGCATCTGCGTGAGTTACTGTGTCGACATATCGACGAAACCAACAGCAGCCTCGCGCGCGAACTGCTCGACGACTATCGCGAGGTGTTGCCGCGCTTCTGGTTGGTCAAACCTAAGGCCGCCAGCTTAGAAAGTCTGACCGAAACACTGAAGAGGGCGGCGTAATGGGTGATCCGCTCAAGTTTCTGAAAGTGCAGCGGCAAATGCCGCGAGAACTCCCCGTGCCCGTGCGCATCTTGGGCTATGGCGAGATTTACGGCCAATTTGATGCCGATAGCGCGGCCGATCAATCAGCGCGTTGCTTAGATTGCGGCAATCCATATTGCGAGTGGAAATGTCCGGTCCATAACTACATTCCCAACTGGCTGAAGCTCGTGGAAGAGGGCCGCATCATCGAAGCCGCCGAGCTTGCGCACGAGACCAATCCACTGCCGGAAATCTGTGGCCGCGTGTGCCCGCAAGACCGCTTATGCGAGGGCGCGTGCACGCTCAATGAGGGTTTCGGCGCAGTTACCATCGGTTCGATCGAGAAATACATCACCGATGAAGCCATTCGCCTTGGGTGGAAGCCCAACTTAAGCGCCGTACGCCGCATCGGTAAGCGCGTCGCCATCATCGGCGCGGGCCCAGCCGGATTGGCAGCCGCAGACGCACTCGTGCGACGCGGAATTGATGCCATTGTCTTTGATCGCCAACGCGAGATCGGCGGATTGCTGACTTTCGGCATCCCGCCCTTCAAGCTCGAAAAAATCGTCATCGAACGCCGCCGCCAACTACTTGAAGGCATGGGCGTCGAATTTCGCCTCGGCGTGGAAATCGGTCGCGATTTGAGCATCGACGATCTGCTCGGTGAATACGATGCCGTGTTCCTCGGCATGGGCACCTACCGCGCGCTGGATGGTGGATTGCCGGGGTTGGGTTTGACCGGCGTCCACGCCGCGCTGCGCTATCTAGTCGCCAATGTGCACCGCGTCATGGAGTGGTCCGACGACGGCGCTCCCATCGACGTCAAAGGCCAAAAAGTGGTCGTGCTGGGCGGCGGCGATACCGGCATGGATTGCGTGCGTACCGCGATTCGGCAGGGCGCCGCCGAAGTGCATTGTCTCTACCGCCGCGACGAAGCCAACATGCCAGGCTCGCGCCGCGAAGTCAAAAATGCCAAAGACGAAGGCGTCCACTTCCGCTTTAACTGTCAGCCCTTAGAGATTCTAGGCGAAGCCGGCCAAGTCACCGGCGTGCGCGTGATCGAAACTCGCTTAGGCCCACCCGACGCCAAAGGCCGCCGCTATCCTGAGAACGTGCCCGGCAGCGAAGCCATTATCGAAGCCGATGCCATCATCTTGGCCTTCGGATTTCAGCCAGACCCGCCGGAATGGTTCACGCCGCTCGGCGTCGATCTGCACCAAAACGGTCGTGTCATCGTCACCCCCGAACAAGCCCCCTTAGCCTTCCAAACCACTCACGCTAAGATCTTCGCCGGCGGCGACATGGTGCGCGGCGCCGACCTCGTCGTCACCGCCGTCTACGAAGGCCGAGAGGCCGCAAAGAGCATCGCGAGGTATTTGGGTGGGTGAGGGTGATGGTCTTTGCCGAGCCGGGCGTTGGCTGGGTGTCGTCAAGAGCATGTGTCACACGATGCTTGTCTAGGCGCAGCATGCTCCGATTCATAAAATTCGAGCCAGCTTGTTCACCGAACGAACGGAGCCATCTGATGCGCACCATGATCTCAGTCGTCTTGCTGTTTGCCGCATTCTCGGTGGCCGCCGGCGATACCACCCGAATCGGTAACAAGATCGTGACCGTCGGCATGACCGCAGCCGACGCGCGCTCCCGCGCGGGCACACCAATATATGCCGACGACATCGTCAACCATTTCGGCGCCAAGGTCGGCGAAAATTGGAGTTACCAAGACGGCCGACGCTCCATCGTACTGACCATCAGCGGCGGCAAAGTGACAGCGATCAGCGAGACGCTGCTGTAGTGCGGATGTGCCGCTGAGGTCGCGTTTGTAGGTCGTGCTGCGCGCGAAGTGGAGCAGTTATCGAGTCGCGGTCACTGAGTCAAGTCGCAAGCTTCGCGAGCGTAAATCACAATGGGCTAGGAAGCGCCGGGCGAAAACGCACGCGTTCTGCTTCAACCAGCACCAGATGCCCTGGCAGTTTCACCACTAAATCAGACTCAAGAAAGCGAACTAAAATATCCGCGACAAGGTCGGCGCGAACTTCATATCCTAGCAGCCTGTCGGACTTTCATCGCGAGTGCGCCGGAAGCGCTTTTGGCGCAGATCGGTGACGAATATTCCGGAAGTTCTATTGCATTTTTTCGTCTTTCTGCGCCGCA